>JAESGB010000165.1_pt1 | contig 28341 bp, 26 predicted proteins | sample 9266211 | NCBI WGS metagenome assembly JAESGB01 (sample SAMN14514844, study PRJNA621659) | algae metagenome | isolation source: Goleter apudmare HA4340-LM2 and co-occurring heterotrophs from cave wall... | place: USA: Maniniholo cave, Kauai, Hawaii | collected 2009-07-28 | reverse complement strand
TGTGCTTTGATTCCTTCCTTCTCTCGTGTGAAGTGGATGTTTGAGTGGTTTATCCGACACACTACCTTTGATTTTACCACTCTTCAAATGTACGGAGCTTTTTCAGAAATCAAATATTAGTCCTATAATATTTACTAAGTTTTTGTTATGGTTGTTTCCTGCTTCATATAAACTTCATATTTGTTACGTGTAAAAACTGTATATTTCTATTTAGAGGCAAAATAATAGATACACATATTTTAGTTGATACAATTCACAACCTGTACACAATACTCGCTAGAGGATCTGCAAATTTGATATCAACCTCTCAATATCAGATTTAAGTAAGTCGGCATTTAGAAGTCTTGTTTTATAAAAACTTTCAATATAAAAAAATATGACTCTCTGCATTAATCCAGATTGTAGGTTTGCCAATCCTAATGGTGTTTTATTTTGCCAGAACTGTGGTTCGGAATTACTACTTCAAGGGCGTTACCAAGTCATTAGGTTGTTAAATAACCAGGGAAGCTGCACCGATACCTATGAAGTACTGCATCAGGGTGTCCCTAAAATTTTGAAGGTTCTTAAAGAGTGGGAACCAAAAGAAGATATTGAAAAACAAAAATTAATAGAGTTATTTGAGCGAGATTTCCAAGTTTTAAGCAAATCAAATGATCCGGGAATCCCTAAAGTTGAAGACTGTTTTCAATACATCACACGAAATAGTCATACATCTGTGCATTGCGTAGTCATGGAAAAGATTTTAGGGATAAATTTAGAAGAGTATATAAAACAATTAGGTAGACCAGTTGAGCCACAATCTGCTGTTACATGGCTAGAACAGATAGTTTGTATTCTTAAAGAAATTCACAACCAAGGAATTATCCACAAAGATATTAAGCCATCAAATATTATTCTCAAACCGAACGGACAACTGGCACTAGTTGGCTTTGGTGAGGTAAGACGGTTTTCCCAAGTTCAGCATCTTACAGGAGAAAGTACTCATATATATTTCCCTAATTATACAGCAGAAGAACAAACACAAGGCAAATTTTTACCTCAATCCGATTTCTTTGCTCTTGGACATACATTTATCTATTTACTAACAGGAAAAGATCAGAGAGAGCTTCAGTCTAATAATATATTAGTATGGCATCAGTTTGTTAATTCAATTTCGCCTGAATTGATCAGGATTATTGATCAGCTAATCGCACCTTCGGTAGAGAAACGTCCTGTTAATGCAGATGAAATCTTACAAAAATTGTTAGTTTTTAAACCAACGCATGGCTCTACTGTTAATGCTGAAGAAGAACAAGTAAAAACTAAATTAAGAAAAAGAAATACTGTGACATTACCGCTCATTTTGGGCGGGTTAGCGTTGATTGTTTTGTCTGGAGGAGCGATTTTTAGCCTTGCAGCAAACAGAAGAACAAATTCAGCAACAGGTGAACAAACAGTATCTCCTCCACCTCCACAATGTAGCGAAAGTACTCTTGTGAAGAAGTCGGGCAATTTATATGGTGTTATTGAAGTGGGTAGCACAGGTATAAAAGGAGAAGTAATCCAGGAATTGCCAAAAGTTAATGAAGAGGGATTTAAATTCATTATTCGAGACGAAGATATTGAGGAACGGAATGCAAACGCCGTTGATCCGAAAGCTCAGAAAGAAGCCGTTGCTGCTGTCAAAGGTATGTTCAGTGAAATGCAACGACGGTTTAATATACCTTGTGAGCAAATAGTAATTTACGGTAGTAGTGGAGTTGCATCAAAAGCTCCTCATAAGGATGCTCTAGCAAAAGCAATCCAGCAAGAAACTGGGAGAGTAATGGAGTTTATTTCTGGTGAGGAAGAAGCTAACTTTGTGTTTAGTGGTGTAGTACCAGAGTGGCGACGCAAGGAAGTTGTGATGATTGATATTGGTTCTGGCAATACTAAAGGGGCGTATCAAAAAAGTACTCAGCAAGGTGAAAGTGTAACATTTTCAATCCCTCTGGGTACAAAAACTTTTACTAAAGAAATCAGCAAGAATCAGGGAAATACAGACTTTATTAAAGCAGCAGAAAATGCGAAACTTAAGTTATTAGTACCAGAAATTAGAGATATAGTGCAGCGTAAACCTGGAATACAAAACTCATCTAGGGTATATTTAGCTGGTGGCATTTCCTGGGTTTTGTATACTTTAATACGTCCTTGTCAACGAGAACAAACTATAGAAAATATTAGGGATGAAAGGGTGGCTAGATTTGGAGAAATTTCCGCAGAAGATATTAATACATTTTATTTTAATGCCACAGGAGATCAAAAGACTTTGTTTGCACCAGACTTAAGTAAATGTACCCCTGAACGACGAGAGCAAGTTCAAAAAGATATAGAAAAGATCAGGACAGATGTTTTTTCAGCAGATAATCTGATTGCTGGTGCTGAAATTCTCCGTGCTTTCTCTAGTGAATTGAAATTCTCCGGGAAAAAGGGGATTTTTTTCGCACGTTATGCTATCGAAGCTCTGCCGATAGGATACCTGATACAAAAACTAGAGAGTGCTGAGGAAAATGTGACTAAATAAAAGTGCGTAGGCTTACTCCTACTGGGAAGCTATGCCCCTGTCAAGGATTTCGGGCAACGCAGAATTAATTATCGGAGATGTCTAATTATTAAATTGAAGAGAAGGGCGAGCGATCGCATCCCTCACATCAGGTGCGTTGCACATAGTTATAGCATTTGGACTCCAGAAATATTAATTACTAGGACTCCTGTAATATTACGTAGTGTCAGTTGCTGTTTCTCCTGGTTACAATTGTGAGATTATTTGTAGTTTCAGATTGAACAGGGGAGAGAATCGTTAAATGGCTCTTGCTGAAAAGATTATTGAATTAGTGTTGGATAAAATTTTGCTTGGCGGCATTGTTTTGATGGCAGGTTACTGGCTGAATAAAAGATTTGAGATATTTAAGAATGAAACTAATGAAAAGTATTATCAAAGACAACTAATTGCGGAGTTAGAGAACCAACAAAAGCAACAAATCTCTGAGCTAGAAAATCAGATTGCTATAGCTCGGTGTAACGCCGAGCTTGAGTTTATCGAAAGACAGATATCTGAGTTTTACTGGCCTATATACTTGCGGCTAGAAAAAGATAATGTCATGTGGAAACGAGTCAAGTCTTTGAGTCCTGAAGAAAATGTCTTACCTGAAGCTGCAAGTGAAACTATAGAAAAAGAATTCATCCTGAAAAATCATCAAGAAATAGTTGAGATTATCGAGTCCAAAATTCATTTAGCAGAGAATGCAAATAACAGCAAAGACTTGATAAATGAGTTATTAAAATACATCAAGCACGTTGCAGTATACAAAACCATCCGTTCTGTAAAAGAACTACAAATATTTAACCCTCTTGATTTGAATGAACCATTTCCTGACAAGCTTTTTCCAATGATTGAAAGTAACTTCCGAGAGCTACAAAACAGGTATGAGTCTCTTAAGAAAATTAAATTTGGAGACTTAAAAAAATATAATTAGGTGCGCTTAAAGAGTTTGGGCACTTACCCCTATGTTTGATTTCAATAATGGTGAGTCATAAATCATCTTATATAAAAAGCCTGTTTGTGATCATGATCCACAAACAGTCTTAACTTTTTCAGGCTGCTAATTAAGCTTGCTCCCAAAGCTCACGCACACGGTCAGGGAGCCAATCAGCAATTTCCTGAACCCGCTCTGGAGAAAGTTCTGCTTTGGTGGCAGAAAACACCGCTTTCAGTGCCTGTTCTACCTTGATTGTGCCTGGAATTCCTGCCTCATTGGCGATTCTGGTGAGAAATAGATTGGAATCAATTCCAATCGGAGCCGGGCCTCTTAAAGGTTTACGTATTCGGCTTAAAAATCCCACAATTGGATTGGTATCTTTCCACAAGTCAGCTACTTCTAACTGGAGTGCTTTCTCGTTGGTTGTCATAGCCTCTGTATGCAGTTCAGCCTCGACGCGATCACTGGCTTCTGTGGTCATTAAGTCACGCATAACGCGAAACACAACTTCGCTAAAGTCTCTGGCGTCATACAAATCGGCAAATCCACCTCTAACCAAGACCTTTTCCAAGAATGAGCGATGTTCATCAGCGATCGCACTTCGAGAATCTTCAATCTCCGTTGGGTCAATTTCTGGAATATTTTTCCTAAATGTTTGATCTGGCATGTTTTTTTCTTGTGCTTCTTATTATTGGGCATTGATGTTCACCCATGTAAGATTACACAAATTAAAAACGCTTAGAACCATCCTGAAGTTAGAGATGTCATCTGTTCAAAAGTTAGATGGCGTGGGATACTTGGCTTCCAAATAATCTAAAATCGCTCAGGATTCCACAACCCGAAATCCATTATCTACAATTACTGGAATGTGTTGGAGTGGATTTAAGGCGCTGAATCCATCCTGAAATTGATCACCAAGCTAGGCAGTTTTTTCTTCATCAACTTCTTTGATTGTGGTGTGATGTTGTGGCGATCACTGGAATTTTGATCATAAATTTAGCTCCCTGTCCAGGTTGTGTATCTACTTCCAGTATGCCGTGATGTTTTTCTACAACAATTTGATGGACAATTGATAAACCCAGTCCAGTGCCTTTGCCAACTGGCTTGGTAGTAAATAAAGGCTCAAATAAGTGCTGTTTGTGTGATTCAGAAATACCAATACCGTTATCAGAAATTTGAATTACGATCCATTGAGCCGAATCCATTGCTGTTGTAATCTCAATTTTAGGAGTGCAAGCATTAAGTTTGCCTTGGATCATTGCTTCATCAAGGGCATCAATGGCATTTGCCAAAATATTCATAAATACTTGATTCATCTGTCCGGGATAGCAGTCTACCTCTGGTAATTTGCCGTAATGCTTGATAATTTCAATATGAGGAAAATCACCCTTACCTTTGAGGCGATGCTGCAAAATCATTAGGGTACTATCCAGACCTTGATGTAAATCCGCAGACATAATAGAATCACCACTAGAACGGGAAAAGGTGCGGAGTGCTCCGGAAATGTGTTTGATGCGATCTGTTCCGCACTTCATGGAATTAAGAATTTTAGCCATATCCTCAAGGACAAATTCCAAATCCGTATCTTCAATGGCAATTGAAATTTTCTCTGTCGGTTGGTACTCTTGTTGATATAGCTGGATAATCTCGGTGACATCTCTAATGTACTCTTGCAAGGGTGCTAGATTACTAGCAATAAAATTGATGGGGTTATTTATTTCATGTGCAATCCCAGCAATTAACTCTCCTAGTGTCGATAGTTTCTCTTGTTGCACGAGTTGTACTTGAGCTTGTTCTAAAGCAGTCGTGCGTAGACGCAACCCATCGGAGATATCGCTTACTTGTTGTTCTAGGGATTCAGTTAGTTGCTTCAGTTGTAAATGCACACGTACTCTAGCGAGAACTTCCTCTTGGGCAAAAGGTTTGGGGATATAATCCACCGCACCGAGGGAAAAGGCTTTGACTTTGCTATTAGTATCTGCTAGAGCGGTAGTAAAGATGAGCGGAATATTTTGGGTAATAGGATTAGCTTTGAGGCGACGACAGGTTTCAAAACCATCAATTCCCGGCATTTCCACATCTAACAGAATCAATTGAGGCTGGTTGCGTTCCGCTTGCAGGATAGCGCTTTCGCCATTGACTGCAACCCGAAATTTATATCCCGCATTACTCAACACTTCAGAAAGTACAGATAGATTGGTAGGATTATCATCGACAATTAAAATAAAGCCGGTGTTTGTGATTGTAGACATAATAAATTTGTTTCCTTAGTTAGTTATTTGTTGTTTGTTATTTGTTCTTGCTCTTCCATCTCCGTCCAAAATTTATTTAAGTAAGTCAGTGGGAAAAAACAAAACTAAGTTGAGAAAGGTAAACAAAGCGATAATCCTCTTCCTTCCTGCCTCCTGCCTTGTCATAACGATAATTTTTAACACTGTGCTACTTATTTTTGAATTGATCCATGCTCTATTCCCCATTTCCAATAAAACTTTCTAGACGTTTAATTTGAAAACTGCTAGCAAGTTGTTTGATTTGTTGGGCAAAAGGTACCAGCTTCTGATCTGATTCAATTAGTTGTTCGGCTAGCTCAAGAATTGCTTGCACATCGCCATCCTGTACTAGTGTGCGTAGCTGCTGCAAAACCTCGTCAGGAGGTGAGATGATCTCATCGGTGCTGACTTGGCTAACAGCAATGTCTGTAGCACTATCTACCTGCTCATATATCCACTCCAGTTGGAGATACTTTTGCAGTATCTTGAGCAAGACGTCAGCTTGTATGGGTTTGGGTAGAAATAAATTGGCTCCAGCGTCTAGGCTCTCATGCTGGTTGCTTTCAAATACACTAGCAGAAGAAGCGATCGCTACTACTTCTTTTAACTCAGATGCTCGCAACTGTCGCAATAGTTCATAGCCATTCATCACAGGCATCATCAAGTCTGTAATTACTACATCAGGATGATGATTTGCGGCTAGTTCCCATCCTTCCTGACCATTGGTGGCTTCTATGACCTCAAATCCTAATGGCTGCAACAAACTGACAATCACAGACCGATTTTCCCACCGATCATCTACTACTAAAACTCGCCGTTTTTCCCCTTGATAGCCAATAATTGTGCCCTGCTGGGTAGCGTGAGATGTCTGCGCCCATTCTTGCGCTTCTGGTAGCACTACCTCAAAGGAGAACATGCTACCTTGACCGTACTGGCTTTCTACTTGAATTTGACTGTTCATCAACTCCACAATGGTTTTAGTGATAGCTAAACCCAAACCAGTGCCTTCTGCTTGCTTTTTGCCATCTCCCACTTGTTCAAAGGGGAGAAAAATTGTTTGGAGTTGGGCGGGTGTCATCCCGACACCTGTGTCTTTGATGGTGAAGCGAATTTTGTGAGTGGTGCTTGATTGATTGTCCTTTTCCATTACCTCAATAATGAATGTTACTCCGCCGTTGTCTGTAAATTTAATCGCATTGCCGAGTAGATTAATCAAAACCTGGCGCAAGCGTTTTTCATCGGCGCGAATCCCAATTGGTAAAGCTGGATCAGGTTTATAGGTAAAGGTGATATCTTTTTGTTCGGCGCGAATGCGAGATAGTTCCGCAACTCCTTCCAGAAATCCCAGAAAATGAAATTCTGTGGGGAAGAGTTCCATTCTGCGGGCTTCAATTTTGGAGAGGTCGAGGATGTCGTTAATCAGGGTTAATAGGTGGGAACCACATTGGTGGATGATGTTGATCCCGTTGCGTTCTTTATCTCCCCAAGTTTTAGCGCGGCTGAGAATTTGAGCATAGCCCAAGATACCATTCAGGGGAGTTCGCAACTCATGGCTCATGTTAGCGAGGAATTCGCTTTTGGCTTGGTTAGCAGCATCAGCAGCTATTTTCGATTTTTTTAGTTGGGTTTGCTCAGAAGATTGCACCCACCACAACACGGCAATCATTGTACAAGCTAAACCCATGACAGCGATCGCAATCCCATCAAGAAGTTGGAGTTGTGATTCAATATTTTTCCGGGGAATGACCAGCGCCACAGACCAATTAGCTTCTCGGAAGGGGAGAAAAGCGATGTATTTCTGGGTGTTGTCAATGGTAATTAATTCAATTCCTTGATGGCGATTTACCATCTTTTGGACAATTTCTGCCAGCTTTGGTGGTGCAGATTTGATTAAACTTGGTGCAGGCTTCTCGGCTGTAGACATCAGCGTTTTGTCTGGATGGATAATTGCTTTACCTTTGGAATTGATCGCAAAGGCATAGCTCCCCTCGCCATATTGCAATTCACCAATCACTTGAGTCAGGCGATCAACTTTCACAAATCCGCCAAAAACACCGACGGGTGCGCCTGTATTGTTTAAGCTTTGCCGCACAGGCGCTGTAACTGGAATAGACGGGTGAGCAGTCGTGCGACTAATTACCGGGTCATAAGCTGCAACTTTACCTGCCATTGCACCCCGAAAATGAGGGCGATCGCTAATACTTACACCTGCTAGACCATCTGTGGCTGTGTTGTAAAGTGTACCCTTTTGATCGGCGACCAGCAAAAAATAAAACTCGTTGATTTGTTGTAACTCTGCTTGCAAGTAAGGCTCAATCGTCGCCCAATCCAGCGATCGCCCAAAAGCACGAACAGCTTCGGTATTGGCGCTCGTTTTCACTTCCGTTTTGCGAACCACCAACCACTTGTCAACTTCATCTCTGCCTTGTTTAACTTCTAACAGCACATTTTGTTTCAGGTTATTTAAAGTGATGTTTCGCACCACTTGATAACTGAAATAAGCCATTATGCTAACAGCTATGGTTGTGCCACCAATAATCAACCGCATCAGCAAGTTATTAGAAGCTTTTTCTTGTTTGTTCTGGTTTAATGGTTGATTTGATTGATTTGTTGTTTTTGTGGTATTTTTTTGAGGAATATTCATAAAAGTTGATGTAAAAATTCATTAAATTAGAACTTACTCAAGTAAAACAATAGTACCCAGAATTGGCAATGAAATTCGCCTAAACTACCTACCAGACTAGAAGGTAAAACAAATCACCTATTTGGTAAAAATCTTGACGATGTTATTATTCCCAAACAATTGAATAATGAAACAATATTACGATTAATTATCAAATCCTAGTTTCCTAGAGTGTGCTGACAATGCCCAACTCTCGTATTTGATTTTTAAAACTTGATAAACTTAGATACCCGGCTTCTCATGGAAGTCGGGTATATTTTTGTTCACAAACTGTACATGAAAATATTAGACTTTTAATTGTTGTTGGTAAACTGATGTTTGTTTGGGTGAGTGTAAGTTACCACGATTTTGGAATAATACGAATGCTGCAACTAATAACAAGAAATAACCGAATCCTTTTTGCAGTTGTGCAGCTGGCACAAACTGTGCTAAATAAGCCCCAATCACTGTCCCGAATCCCGCTAAAAATGTGAAGGAAATAGTGAGATGCCAGTCTAAGGAAACATGCCCTAAATAACCCAACAAACCTGCTACAGAATTACAAGCAATAATTAACAGCGAAGTTCCAATCGCCTGTCGCATGGGGACATTTCCTAACAGCACCAGTGCGGGAACGATAGCAAATCCACCCCCAACACCTACTAATCCGGTTAATACACCCACTCCAATGCCTTCAGTCATCAGCCATAACCAACAGTATTTGCAAACTGGCTTTGTATAATGAGTAGAATCTAGTTGCTCCTGCTCCGATGAAGGTTTAGCTTTCATGGTGCGATAAATCATCAACCCCGCAGCCAGCAGCATCAATAGACCAAATATGGTCATCTGCACAGTGCTAGTAATGAATGGTAGCGTTGCCATCCTTGCACCTAAGTAAGCTCCCAACATAGTAGCTGTTCCGAAGATCAACGCCGTTTTCAGATGCAAATTACCGCGCCGAGCATGGGGAATAACACCCAATAAACTCACCGTACCGACAATAATTAATGTCATGGCGATCGCAGGTTTAGGTGCAACACCCATAACGTAAACTAGGACTGGCAACGCCAATACAGAACCACCACCACCCAATAATCCCAAACTGATACCAATACCAATTGCCAAGAGATAACCAACAATCCAAATCATGGCTTTATCTCCAGTTTTGTCCGGCTTGTTGATTATCAGGTAACTTCGCCAATCATTCCCATCGCACAGGTGTTTGTGATTGCAGTAAAGACTAACCCCAAAGTGCTTACTACGAAACTATCAAAACTTTTGTGACATACACTTAAGCAGGTAGTTGCTTTAATTTGCCACACTGCTGATTAGCTGGTACTGCTTCCATCATCTTCTGCGGATTGGGTAAATTCAAAGCATTCATAAATTGGATAAATTCATCTCGGCTTCTTCCTGTAAACCGGGGATTCCATTGTTTCTCTTCTGCAATTGAAGAAACGGTATGTCCTCGGTAGTCATGTCCTGGATAAATTAATGTTGAGTCAGGCAAGATAAACAATTTTTGGGTGACTGAATCAAACAAGGTTCCTGCATCGCCACTTTGAAAATCAGTACGTCCACAACCCCGAATAAATAATGCATCTCCAGTCAGTAGATGGGTACCATCCACCAGATATGCCATGTGACTATCTGTGTGTCCAGGAGTGGCGATCGCTTTTACTTCTACTGCACCAATTTGCAGTTTTTCTCCGTGCTTGATGAAGCGCTGGGCACAACTGACTTGGGCATTTTCTGGCACTACACTGACGCACCCTGTGGCTTTTTGTAGTTCTGACGCACTGGTAATGTGATCGGCATGAACATGAGTCTCTAGGCTATAGCGCAAGGTTAACCCCAATTCTTGCAGTAATCGTAAATCTCGCTCCACCTGCTCCAACACAGGATCAACTAGTAAGGCGATCGCGGCGTCTTGATCGGCAATTAGATAAGTATAAGTACTAGTTTCTTGGTCAAAAAGTTGACGAAATAACATGACTCTTAGTCCTTGTTAATCAACTAATCTGTTATATTACTAAATAGTAGTATAATACAATAAAGAAGTCTAGATCAAAAACTCATATCCAGTCAATTAACTTTTACCTATGTCTGAAATTCCTATTTCAGCACTTGCCCAGGTTGCGGACTACTTCAAAGTTTTATCAGAACTGAGTCGGTTGCAAGTACTGTGTGCGCTCAAGGGTGGTGCTAAAAATGTTACGGAAATTATTGAAGAGACAGGACTAGGGCAAGCCAATGTTTCCAAACACCTGAAAATTTTAACTCAGGCAGGCATTGTCCAAAGACAACCACAGGGAGTCAGTGTTTATTACCAAATTACTGATCCGATGATTTTCGATTTATGTGAACTTGTTTGTAAAAGTTTGGAAACGCGCCTACAAGAACAGTCGCAACAGTTAAAACAACTAGAAGGATTGCGTCAACTTTGATTACAACATTTAAAACAGATATTAAGTAGGTAGGCATAAATAACGTTGCCTGTAACCCAAGGTCGTCGTTATGGTTACTTACCCTTTTTGTATGACGATGCAGCAGCTAAAATTCGGGAAATGAATCAACAGTTTTTGGGGTAATTTTGGAATTAGCGATCGCTCAGGATTAACCTTGGATTCCTTGATATAAAATCCCTAAAATTTTATTGATTTCTTTAATATAGTAGTTATTTAAATCAATAAATAAATTATTATCTGTCAACTTCAAAAACTTCCAGATGTCGCCTGTAGTCACTGCCCCATAAATAGTTTTTATTTCGTTATTTTCTTGCTCATTAAATATCTGTGCTGCTAACATTGTTGCCATACACTGACCTAATCCACCTTTAATATTTTCGTTTTTAGCCTCAACAATAATCATCACAGGTGCATTAATAGTTAACTGTTCCTGAGAACGACTAATTATAAAATCACAATACCCATTCAATCCTTTCTCAGCATCAACATTAAAATCTGTTCCTGAAAACAAACTAATTTGATAATTAAACTGCCGTCTAGATTCTAGTAAAATTGGTGCAATTATCATTTCTGAACGTGCTTTTTCTGTGTTAATCGCCAAGGCTAACTCAGTGGTTTCTGCCAAAGTGTTTGTTAATTTATCACTGATATTTATCGGCTCAACGTCAGCGAATAAATCGTTTTTTTCATCAACGTGAATATTGAAATTCTTTTTAAAATTAGCTAAAGTAAAGTCACTATAAGCCATGAATATTGCCTCACAATTTACATATATAAGAATCTGCTTTGATTCGGAACAGGGAATGGTAAGGGAGATTGACAGAAATTTTATTTTAGTAGAGTTTTAGCATTGTAAGTCAAATTAAATTTTGAACGCAGAGGGGCGCAGGGGTAAGCGCAAAGGTACGCAGAGGTTTTATTAATTCTAAGCTGATGTACAAACAAAATTACACATTATCTGATGGAGACTGTCATTTGTCCCTTGTCTTTTGTGAATACAAATGACTAATGAAGACCTTCATGAGTGGTTATGCAATGAATATGTGTTTTAGCTTATGGATTAAATATTCCGCAGTAAATCAGCTGACTTCGTCTTCTGTTGTCAGCAACTTTGAATTCATAAAAAGCTGGGCAATCATTTCTGCACGGGATGAAACTTTGAGTTTACGAAACATCCGCTTTAAGGCTTGTTTAACAGTATTTTCTGTAATCCACAAAGCTGTACCAATCTCTGCACTAGTTAGTCCCTGCGCTACAAGTTGGGCAATTTCGGTTTCGCGGGGGGTTAGGCGATCGCATTTTAAACAACTTGAGGTGTTGGATGGTGAATGCATGACTGTCAGGCGAGTTGATAGATGTAGACAGATGGCACATAAATCAGTTAAATCTTCGGTGTTAAAGGCACGATCATCACGATGACGGGTAATGCCAATCCCACCTACAAGCTGGCTATTACTCACAATCGGCCCTACCATTACATGCCCATGATCGGGACGGGGACAAATTGTTTGCCAGACTCCTGGTGGTAAAATCATTTCATCATGTACTGCGGCATGACGTTTTACCAGGTAGCGCAAGATAGGATTGTAATCCAGAGATAGGGCTAATTTCATCATGAGTGGGGTATCGTCATTGATGGTAGGTAGCTGGTCTAAAAACTTCAAACCCCAGCGATTGGCATGAAAATACTCACCCACTTTCACGATGATTGACTGTTTCAGTTCTGCTTCATCTTGAGCTTGTGCGATCGCACCAAATAAAGTCTGCAATGAACTTTCCATATCTCTTGCTATCCATTTTGCCCTTATAACAGTGGCAAATTGTACCCGAACGAAATCTAGGCATGGTCAACAGGATAATCATACTCTGGGTAAGTCAGAAATGCCATTTGAATTACTGATATGCAAACCTCTTCAGCTGCTGAAGTCCACACCAATCAGTCTTCTTGGACTCTAATTGGCTTTTACATTCTCATACTCTTTTTTAACCTGTGCTTGACTGCTCAAGTGTTGACAGTGGGATTCGCTTATTTTTACAACCCTGGATGGTGGAATATCCATGTTTGGTTGGTGCGTGGCTACAGTGGACTGTCGCTAATCTTGTTAGTGTGGGTATTTTTCGTTCCGTTTCCTCGTAGAGTGCAAAGTCTCACCGCTAGTATACCTGTGCTGCTGGGATTGCAATTTCTCTCAATTTATCTGAAAACCTCTATCCCCTTGGCTATTGTGCATCCATTGATGGGATTCACTCTGTTTTCGGTTTCCACAACTTTGGTGCATCGTGTGAGTCTTGTTGTTTTTCCCAAAGTTAAGAACGGGGAAATCCCGCCCTTATAGAGCGATCGCCATGTGTAGATAAAATGGTTTAAACTTTTTTCGGCTACACAGTTGATGACAATTACTCACTCTCCTAAATAGTGGCGATTTGGTAGCATTAACAAGATAGGCCACTACAATCTAGGTTAGGCGATCGCCAAGCAGCAGAGTTGCAAAAACACTATGACAAAGCGTAAGAAAAGCAATCTCCAGTGGATTAAACAAACGCTTGAACTCAAACCAGATCATCATTGGGAATCTTCATCAGGCTACAAGATTTTCGTCGCCAATCGTGGGGCTGTACGCTTCAATGTGCCGCAGAATTGGGTGTTTGAGCCACAAGACAAGTCCTTCAAGTTCTTGGATAATAAGCCGCCTAACGATGATTGCTGTCTGGAAGTGTCTTTTAATCAACTCCCACCCAACGACTGGAGTCAGTTTCCCCTCAAACGCACCTTGAGGAAAATCATGGAAGACGACAGTCGCAACGTCATTGAAAGGGGTGAAATCATCACCGTTAAGCGCCAAACTGCCCGGATTGTCTGGACACAAATTAAGTTTATCGATACCCAAGCCGAACCACGCGAAGCTTTTTCTCGGACTTGCATTGGCTTGGGGTCGAATGTCCAGTGTTTAATTACATTCGATTATTGGGCAGATCAAGCAGAACAGTTAATACCCATTTGGGATGAAGTCATGCGTAGTTTGACACTGGGGCTGTATATTCGTGACCCCAGGACTGGCCTGGCTTTCCCCGATTAGTAATGCTTTGCAGACCATTCATTGTAGATTATAAAACTTAGGCAAAAATCGCCAAAATTCTTAATTTATTTTAAATTTCACCTTGTGGTATTAGCAATGCCTTGCATATCATTCTTTGCCGATCAAGAGGATGCTGGAATTTTACTCAATTGGCTGAATTCAGCAGCCGAGATTGCTTTTGTTGTCCCTCACATAACCCCAGATTCACCACAACCACAATGGCAAGTTACACCAACTATCAGTAGTTTCCAGGATGGTGATTACACTTTGTGCCATCTTTGTGTGTTAAGTGATAAATTAACGACACCTAATTTGAGTCCAGGACATCCCGCCGTCCTTCGACTGCAACTTTGGCTACGACATCATCCATATTCAGACACGGAACAAGCTACACTCCCAGTTCTAGTTTCGTGGTGGATGACTGGAGAAAACTTGCTACCTGCTTCTGATTTTCAATGGAATGGCGATCGCTATCAAAAAGCACCCCAGCAAATTTGGCGATGGTGGCGACGCTTAAAAGCTTTTGTCGCTCGTCACGCAATTCCTTTAACACCGTCTGGACAGAGGTGGAGTTTTTGGGCATTTCCCTCAGCATTGCGTAAACTTAAAAGCGGTATGGCTTATTATGCCAGAGGATGGGATTTAACTGAGGCAATTCAGAGAGCAGAAGATCCAATTGGGGGGAAAAAGTGACACAAATCGTGATTGTGGGTGCAGGCCCAACGGGTGCAGCGCTATCTCTGCTGTTTGTCAAGCGTGGGATTTGTGTAGTCTTAATTGAGGCAGCAAAGGACTTTCAGCGTGTATTTCGCGGTGAGGGTTTAATGCCCAGTGGGTTAAATGCGCTCCAACAAATGGGTTTATCACCACTGCTAGAAAGTGTACCCCATCGATCGCTGACTGGGTGGGAATTCATCCTCAATGGTAAGCAGTTGTTTCGCGTTGATGAACCAATGGGAGCCGAACAACCATGCACTCTAGTTTCACAACCTCCTTTGTTATCAGCATTAATTGCCGAGGCTCAAACCTATGCTGAGTTTGAGTTAATCTCAGGAATTGCTGTGAAAAATCTCTTGAGGAAAGGCGATCGCGTTGCAGGTGTAATATTGAGTGATGGGCAAGAAATCTCTGCTAACCTCGTCATTGGGGCAGATGGACGCAATTCCTTGGTGCGACAACGTGCAGGATTAGAGTTAATTTGCCAGCCCAAAAGTATAGATGTTCTGTGGTTTAAACTTGCTGCCCATCCTCGGTTTATTGAGGATAACGTATTTACGACCATTGTCAATGGCGATCGCGTCTTCAGTATCTTTCATGGAGCCGCCGAGGGCAAGTTACATCTGGCTTGGGTAATCACAGCCGATCAACGCACCGATGACAAACAAGCAAACTGGGCAGAAATTTTTGCCGCCTTATCTCCCTCATGGTTAGCAGAACATTTTCACACCTATGCAGACACTATTGAGTCTCCCATTCGCCTATCAGTTATCGTTGGGCGTTGTCCCCGTTGGTACGCCCCAGGCATCCTACTCCTAGGTGATGCTGCTCACCCCATGTCTCCTGTGCGTGCCCAAGGTATTAATCTGGCATTACGTGATGTGATTGTGGCAACTAATCATCTGGTGTCAGTATTACATGCTTCAGCTACAGATGCAGAGATTGACGCAGTATTACCAAATATCCAAGCAGAACGTGAGCCAGAAATCATCCGCGCACAATCACTGCAATTACAGGAAGCGTCACAGGGAAATATATTACAAAAAAATCAGTTTATCCGCCGTTTGTTAATACTGCTGGCTCCTTTACTCCGTGACAAAATTCGTCAGTCTTGGGTAAAAAGACAACAACAAATGCGTCAGGGGATAACGCAGGTAAAGTTGACTGTTTAATCTTTTTTTAACGCAGAGGAACGTTGAGTTTTGGACTTATAACATTAAAAATTCGATTTCTCAAACTCTTACTCTCTGAGCCTCTGCGACTCTGCGTGTTAGCGAAGCGGGGCGTAAGCCCGACAAAAATCATCCCACTAATCAGCAACACCACGCTCGCACTCTTTAACGCAGGTTTTGAACTCATCTTGTAAGTCATGCCCACAAGTGTACCCAAACGAGGTCTAGTAGTCATACACAGATACCTTTAATCTAAGCCTGAACGGCCTTAAAGGAGAAAACCCATGTCCCAGTATGCCCATCCTGAAGTCCTTGTTGACACTCAATGGCTCATGGATCATCTCAATGATCCAAATACACGTATAGTGGAAGTTGATGTTAGTCCAGAGCCTTACAAAAACGCTCATATCCCCGGTGCAGTCTTCTGGAATATCTTTACTGATATACTCAAGCCTAATCTGAGTATTAATTTTGATCCTATTGCGATCGCATCTCTACTTTCCCGCTCTGGAATCTCCCATGAGACAACTATAATCGCCTATGGCAGTTATCCTGGAACTGGAGCCTGGATTTTCTGGCTATTGCAAGTATTTGGACACAAAAATGTGCTTGTCCTCAATGGTGGCTATGAGAAATGGGTGGCGGAAGCACGCCCACTAGCAACAGAGTTATCGCAGTTTCCACCCACAAATTACCAGGCAAAAATTCTCGACGCCAGCTTGCGAGTTTTACGCGAGGAAGTGCTAGCATCCTTAGATAGCGAAGATTGTGTTTTGTTGGATGTACGTACACCCCAAGAGTACACTGGGGAAATGTTCTTGATGAAACCACCAGAAGCCGGAGAACGAGGAGGACATATTCCTGGTGCTGTGCATGTTGAAAATACACTCACCCTCAACGCCGATGGAACTTTCAAATTCAGGGATGAACTACAGACTCTCTACAGTAGTCAGGGTGTGACATCAGAAAAAGAAATTTTCCCCTACTGTGCCATCGGTGGGCGATCGGGATACACTTGGTTTGTCTTAAAGTATTTACTCGGCTATCCCAAAGTCCGTAATTATGATGGCTCATGGAATGAATGGAGCAGGTTTCCTGATTTACCAATCCAAACATCCACATAGGGCTTTCTTAATTACGAATTACGAACTTGTATTGAGCGCAGCTGAAGTATTACGAATTACTAAATACCCGTGACTTTGAACCCACTCAGCGACAACAAAATCATCGACTCCTGGTACAAAAATGCCCGTCCTTGGACGTATGCGGTGCGACAAGGGCAGATTGAGAGTCGTAAACTAGTGACAGATGCAGCTATTACTGATGCTGCGATCGCACAGCATCCACAGCATGTTCTCGACTTGGGATGTGGTGAAGGCTGGCTGGCGCGGAAGTTGTCACAAAAAGGGATCAATGTTTTGGGAGTAGATGTTGTCCCTGAATTAATTGCACAAGCCCAAGCTGCTGGCGGTGGTAGATTTGCAGTGCTTTCCTATGAAGACATCGCCGCCGGGAAGCTAAATCAAAAATTTGATGTAATTGTATCTAACTTTGCCCTGCTGGGAAATGAGTCAGTGCTGGCTGTGTTTGCCAAAATGCCGTCTTTACTGCATACCAAAGGCTCGTTCATCGTGCAAACCATCCATCCCACCGTCGCTGGCAAAGACTATCCATACACCGATGGATGGCGTCAAGGTTCTTGGGACGGCTTCAGCAACGACTTCATCGATCCCGCTCCTTGGTATTTTCGCACATTGTCCTCATGGGTGCGATTGTACACAGACCACGGCTTCACCCTCAAAGAGATCCGGGAGCCATTACATCCACACACAGGGAAGCCAGCATCAGTAATCTTCATCGGGGTATTGGCTAGCTAATTCCGATATATTCACAGCTAGCCCTTTCAAAAAGCATACAAATTCTCGGTGCAAAAGTTGGTATAAACAATACGATAGCGATCGCCAAACTGCAATCAACTATGTCGCAATTTGAACAGCAACTAGCAAACGTTTATGCTCAAGACCGTCAACAATGGCGGGAATGGTTGCAGTTAAATCATCAAAGTTCTGTTGGTGTATGGCTAATTTACTACAAAGTCAACAGTGGAAAACCCAGTGTAAAATATAGCGAAGCCGTCAAAGAAGCCTTATGCTTTGGTTGGATTGATAGTAAAGTCAAATCCTTGGACACAGAACGTTATCAGCAAATTTTTACACCCCGAAAACCGAAAAGTGTCTGGTCAAAATTAAACAAACAATATATTGAAGAACTGAATGCACAAGGTTTGATGACTGAGGCTGGCCGGAAAAAGATAGAAGTCGCAAAACTAGATGGTTCCTGGACTAGCTTAGATGCAATTGAAGCCTTAACCATCCCCGCAGACTTAAACTTAGCGTTAGCAGCCAATGAAATAGCCAAAAGGAATTTTGAGGCGTTTAGCAACTCAGCCAAGAAAAATATCCTCTTTTGGATTGATAGTGCTAAACGTCCACAGACAAGGTTGAAAAGAATTGAGCAAACTATCAATTCAGCAGCAGAGAACAAAAACCCATTGATTCGATAACTTGTCCACTAAATCATGCACAAACCTTTCCACTGGTTCATTCAGCACATTTATCCCCAATACAAAATTGACTGGATACTTGTTGAACCGCTTTTACAATCACGAAAGCTGCATAAGGGAGAATTCGCTCATGCCCCCGATCACGAAGCCAACGCGCCACAACCACGCCAGTACACTCATCTACCAGAAAGCGTATCTATGTCATCTCCACAAGCAGTGGCATAAAACTTGTACTTTCTAGAAATCGGGATGCAAACAAGAGACAGGCTCGAATATCTTCTAGACTGCTTATGATGTTCCAAACTCAGTAAATTGGCGGATATAGGGTTCATGAAATGCCAAAATTATATCCTGCTTAGGCACTCCCATTTCAACTAACCGATTGGCAATTCCTTCTTCTGTCCCATCATGCTGAATCCAGATTTTTCCATCCTTGATATCAAGATGCAGAATACAGCCAAAATCACGTTTATTTCCACGCCAGCCGACATAAAGTAATTGGTAATGGTCTTGTTGGTCATCAAAAATTGTCTGCACTTCATACTCTTCGGCATTTCGTTGTCTTGAAGCCTGCTTTTTCCGTTCAGTAAGAAGATGTTGAATATATTGCCGATATTGTTCTACAGCCATTGATGAATAAGCTCCTGTTGCACATCATAAATCACCAATCGCAATTGATATCGCTCAACTGCTGATGCAATAAACTTTCGTTGAAAAAAAGTTTCATAAATCGGTACGCGAACCGCTAAAAAAAGTTGGCGTTCTGGTTCAATTTTTTCTAGCGCATCTCGATAATTTAAAAACTGTCCCAAAGCAGTATGAAATTCTGAAACATTGGATGGGCTAATAAAACTTTTAACCTCCACGGCAATTTTTTGTCCCTCTAACTCTGCTGCTAAGAGTTGCTCTGCGGCTAAATCAATCTCGAAATCCACATCATCTACATTAATTTCATAAGGGTCAGATGTAATTATCCAGCCATCTTTTTCTAAAGCAGTTCTGACAACATTATGAAATCTATCTTTTGCCATAGGAGTTAAATTTGATGCTAACAATTCTCTACTTTCAAGGTGGATAATACAAGACATTGACTTTAATGCCTATTTTAACTTAGGGTTTTCATCGACAGGCAAGTTGCCTGTAATCGACCACGAGGCGATCGCACTATGTTAGATGGGCTCTTCGTAGCTTACCGTAGGTATCACCAAAATATTGCCAAGAATGAAGACTCGGAGCTTTACAGTCATTGTTTATAAAGAAGATGATATGTACATAGCCGAGTGTCCAGAGGTTGGCACAATAGATCAAAGAGAAACTATCGAACAGGCGATCGCGGGTTTGATTCAGCAAGCGCTCTCGGCGTTCCTTGTGCATCTGTTTGTGATAGTTCAATAAAGATTTTGGGCAATCTAGAGATCAGCAGTGCGATCATCTTAACTTTATCTCTAGAAGAATGGTTTTACCTAATTTAAAGCAATATCATATACCAAGGACTAGATATTCTTTTTTACAGAATTGTCAACTGATTTTCATTACTTTCGTCTTGGCGATCGCGCATTATGGATTGGCAATTCTTGCCCAAGCTGTGTCGTTTGAAAATTCATCATCTGCAATTTGGCCATCGTCAGGTTTTTTCCTGGCAATGGTTTTGTTGTTTGGTTATCGGATTGTACCGTCAATTTTTCTCAGTGCGCTGCTGATCAATTCATTACTCTTTTACAAAGATTTTCCGACAATCATTGGTATATCTCTGGTCAATTGCTTGGAGCCATTGATAGCAGCATGGTTAATCAACAAGTTTGTTAAAACCCACGATTTACTTGAGCGATCGCTGAGTGTCTTTAAATTTTTGCTCGTGATTCTCATCAGTGCAGCAGTGACTACTTGCTTTGCTGTAGCAATCTTATGTCTAACTGGTAGCTTACCTTGGGCACTTTATGGTGTAGTTTGGCAAAGCTGGTCACTCAGCGTGATTACAGGCGAATTGCTGATCGCACCAATGATACTAGCATGGGCAATGCAATCCTGGCGAAGAGTACGATTTAATGGGCTGTTAGTGACAGAATTTGCTGTCATTGTGGTTTTGTTAGCGATCGTCAGCAAGGCATCATTTTGGGATAAAAATCCTGTGGAATATATGATGGTACCACTGTTGCTGTGGTCTGCCTTTCGATTTAGAGCCACAGAATCCACGCTGTTAGTTGTATTTGTTTCGGCGATCGCAGTTTTGGGAACATCTCGTGGCTTGGGATCTTTCGCTAGAGCTTCGGTGGGCGAATCTTTGATGTTGCTGCAATCTTTTATGTCTGTCATTGCTCTCACCACCTATTTATTGATGTCAGTTCTGAATGAGAACCGCAAAGCAGCATTGAAATTAGAGCAACGAGTAGAAGAACGCACTGCTGAACTGCAAATTGCCAAGGAAGTTGCAGACAATGCCAATCAAGCAAAAAGTGAATTTTTGGCTAACATGAGCCATGAACTGCGAACACCTCTCAATGGTATCTTGGGATACGCGCAAATTCTCAATCGCTCCAAAGCTTTACCGGACAAAGAACGTCATGGTGTCAGCATTATTCATCAATGTGGTTCCCATTTACTGACTCTGATCAACGACGTACTAGACTTGTCTAAAATTGAAGCCCGAAAATTAGAACTTGCTCCCAATGCATTACACTTGCCAGCATTCCTGCAAGGGGTAGTCGAAATCTGCCGGATTCGCGCTGAACAAAAAGGCATTGACTTTGTTTATCAACCCGATCCCATGTTGCCGGAGGGTGTGCAGGCTGATGAAAAGCGGCTGCGTCAGGTGTTAATTAACTTGTTGGGAAATGCGATTAAATTTACAGATCAAGGAGCTGTTACCCTGAAAGTTGTCGTCTTAGAGAGTGGATTTGATAGCAATCTTCGACGGCTCAACTTTCAAATTGAGGATACCGGAGTTGGCATTTTACCAGAGCAAATAGACAAAATTTTCCAGGCATTTGAACAGGTAGGCGATCGCAAACGTCAAGCGGAAGGCACAGGTTTAGGACTGGCTATCAGTCAAAAGATTGTCCAACTGATGGGCGGACAAATTCAAGTCAGCAGTCAACCAGGTGTCGGTAGTAATTTCTACTTTGAAGTCGATTTGGCGATCGCTACCGATTGGTTGCAGCAAACCTTCAGCAGCACAGGTAAGCAAATTATCGGCTATGAAGGAAAATCTCGCCACATCTTGGTAGTAGACGATCGCTGGGAAAACCGCGCTGTTTTAGTCAATCTCCTAGAACCCCTCGGTTTCAAATTTACTGAGGCAGAAAACGGCCAGGATGGCTTAGAGAAAATGAGCCAGATTCAACCCGACTTGGTAATTACCGATCTTGCCATGCCCATCATGAATGGCTTTGAAATGCTCAAGCAAGTACGTAATACCAAGGATTTGCAACACTTGAAAATTCTGGTTTCCTCAGCATCGGTAGCACAAATTGATCAACAAATGGCGCTAGATGCAGGTGGCGATGACTTCCTCACCAAGCCAGTAGAAGCTAGCGAATTGTTTCGTTTGTTAGAACGCCATCTAGAACTGAAATGGAAATACGAAAACACTGCTACGCAAAACACACCCCAAGCAGACGAACTGATGTTTCCCCCGAAAACCGAACTAGAAAAATTAATGGTACTGGCACAGCAAGCTAATCTGAAACGGCTGCGCGAACAAGTAGAAAATCTCGTGCAAGCTGATCCTCGTTTAAGGGCTTTTGCTGCGCCAATTCTTCAGCTAGTTAAACAATTCAAAGCTGAGGAAATTGAAGACTTATTACAACAACATCTGACACAGGAGCAAGGTAATGTCTAGTTCTTTAAAAATCTTGGTAGTTGATGATACTCCTGCCAATTTGGAAGTTATCTGTGAAACTCTCGGTGATGCAGGCTATGAAGTGATCACCGCCATTGATGGCGATCGCGCTCTCAAGCGGGTACAAACTCATCCACCAGATTTAATTTTGCTCGATGTACAAATGCCGAGAATCGACGGTTTTGAAACCTGTAAACGCTTAAAGGCAGATCCCACAACAGCGAATATCCCGGTAATTTTTATGACAGCACTATCTGACACTGAGAGCAAAGTTAAGGGATTTGATTTAGGTGCAGTGGACTATGTGACTAAGCCCTTTCAAGAAAAGGAAATGCTAGCACGGGTGAAAACCCAACTGCAACTATGGCAATTAACGAAGAATTTAGAAACACACATTGCGGAACGAACTGCTGAATTAAAAATTGCCCTCGATCAACTGCATCACTCACAAATCCAACTTGTGCAGAGTGAAAAGATGTCAGCTTTAGGAAATCTAGTTGCCGGAGTTGCTCACGAAATTAATAATCCAGTCGGCTTTATCGCGGGAAATTTACAACCTGCACAAGAATACATTGCAGACTTGTTTCAAATCATCGCACTTTACCAACAAGATCTACCCCATCCCAGTGCCACCCTACAAGCTGCCATTCAGGAAATAAACTTAGAATATCTGCAAGACGACTTACCGAGATTGCTCGCTTCCATGCAAGAAGGTGTAAATCGCATCCGCAATATCAGCACCAGCTTAAGAACCTTCTCCCGTGCAGATTGCGATCGCCCGACTTTGTTCAACATTCACGAAGGTATCGACAGCACGCTAATGATTCTCCAGCATCGTCTCAAAGCCAACGAGTTTCGACCTGCTATTCAAGTGATTAAGCACTACGGCGATATTCCCCAAATTGAATGCTATGTCGGTCAACTCAATCAAGTATTTATGAATATCCTCGCAAATGCGATCGATGCTTTAGAAGAAGTCACTCAAAAACGCAGTATTGCAGACATCGAAACCAATCCCCATCAAATCACTATTCGCACCCAGTTAGTAGATGATTCTCGACTGGTACAGTTGCGGATTCAAGATAATGGCATTGGCATGTCACCAGAAGTCAAGCAGAGAGCCTTTGACCACTTATTTACCACAAAAGAGGTTGGCAAAGGAACAGGATTAGGATTGGCGATCGCTAATCAAATCGTCACCAAAAAACACAACGGCTCACTTGATGTCAATTCCACACTCGGTCAAGGCACTGAATTTATCATTACATTTCCGGTAACAAGTAAAATTCCGGATTCTTAAAGCCAGACTCCATAAGTGCGTTCCCCGCAGGGGTTGCCGTAGGCATCGCATCCCTCATCAAGACAATTCCATCATCTTTGTTACCTGCGCTCTTGGTAGCTTACCGTAGGATCATCAAACGCGATGTCTACGACTGGTGTAGCTGGGGCACTATTTAATCTAAAAAATGTCAGTCAAAATAGTTTTTACTTTAACAGTTTTTATTTAAAACTCATGCAAGCAAAATCTCAAACCCACATAGAATAAGAGTTATATTGTATGAAGCATCGAAAAAGATTGTTAATCGATAAAGCTACAACTTGGATTTAGGCTAGAAATAGACTCTGTTTTCTATACCTGCCAAAAAACCTGCTCGCATTGCTAGTTCTAGGGACAATTGCTAGGACCGGAGTAATCCCAAGAGTGCATTTGACGGAAAGGAAGACCCATCTTTTGGAAGACGTACTTCTCTTTCACACCAGAAGCAATCAAATCTGGCTTGAGGGCTTTAACAAACTCTTCAAATTCGTAAGCGGTAACGTCGTCATAAACGATGGTGCCGTTTTCGATGTAGTGAGTGGTACGTTTGTAATCGTCATTATGAGCGAACTCATAACCTGTACCGATCATCTTCATACCCAAATCTTGGAAAGCGGGTACAACGTGGCGAGGACGCAAACCACCAACCATCATGGCGACAGTCTTACCATCCAAACGGGGGCGATACTTCTTAACGATCGCATCCATTGTCGGCTGATACTTGGCAATAACCTTCTCAGCGTTTTCTTGGATCTTCGAGTCAAATTTAGAAGCGATTTCCCGTAAAGATTCAGCAATCTTGGTAGGGCCAAAGAAGTTGTATTCCAACCAGGGTATACCATACTTCTCTTCCATGTGACGGCTGATGTAGTTCATCGACCGATAGCAGTGGATGAGGTTCATCTTCACGTTTGGTGTCATCAACATTTCGTTGATGGTGCCATCACCAGACCACTGAGCGACTACGCGCAAGCCGATTTCTTCTAAGAGGATGCGGCTAGCCCAAGCATCACCACCGATGTTGTAGTCACCAATGATGGCTACATCATAAGGAGTGCCTTCAAACTTGAGTGTGCCATCTTTCTTAGCTTCATCGGCTCTGGGGAATACCCAGTCACGGATCATGTCGTTAGCGATGTGGTGACCCAAAGATTGAGAAACACCACGGAAGCCTTCGCAACGTACAGGTACAACAGGCTTGTTAATTTCTTTAGCTGCTTTCTTAGCAACTGCTTCGATGTCATCCCCAATCAAACCAATGGGACATTCAGATTGAATGGAAACACCACGGCTGAGGGGGAAGAGAACTTCGAGTTCTTGAATCAGCTTAAATAGTTTCTTGTCACCACCGAAAACGATGTCACGTTCTTGGAAGTCGGAGGTGAAGTGCATGGTACCAAAGGTGTCAACACCAGTTGTACCAATGTAGTAGTTACGACGACCAGACCAAGACCAGTAACCGCAACCAACAGGCCCGTGGCTGATGTGGATCATGTCCTTAATAGGACCCCAAACCACACCTTTAGAACCTGCATAAGCACAACCACGAGCGGTCATGACGCCAGGAAGGGACTTAATGTTAGACTTAACGCCGCAGTCGGACTTACCTTCTTCGTATACGTTTAAGTGCTTTTCCCGTTTTTTCGCTGCTTTTTCGGGATATGCGCCGAGAACTTCTTTAATTAGTTCTTTTCTTTCTTCAATGATGTTTTGGTTTTCTGGAGGAGTCATTTTTGCCTCGCGTGCTCCTAAGGAACGGGGTAGATAAGGGGATTTCCCCTGTGGGTTTGGGGACTCAGAGCCCCCTGGGGGGATAGCGGTCAGGAAAGGTCAAGGTAAAAGGGTATTGTTTGCCCTTTTCCTTTTCCTAAATGATGGCTTACTTAGCAGAAGCTTCTGCTGGTTTACCAATGATCTCTGCGTGCTTGGTATCGTCGTCGAGAATACCGTACTCGATCAACAGTGCTTCCAAGTCGTCCATTTCCATTGGTGTAGGAATAGTGAGGTTGGTATTGTTGATGATCTTCTTAGCTAATGCCCGGTATTCGTTACCTTGATTGCTGTCAGGTGCGTACTCATTAACAGTCATCCGACGCAATTCGGCGTGTTGAACGATGTTGTCACGAGGTACGAAGTGAATCATTTGGGTGTTGAGTCTTTCAGCCAAGGTTTCGATCAGTTCGATTTCCCGGTCAACTTTACGGCTGTTACAAATCAAACCACCCAAGCGCACACCACCGGAGTGAGCATATTTCAAAATACCGCGAGCGATGTTGTTAGCAGCATACATCGCCATCATTTCACCAGAGGTAACGATGTAAATTTCCTGTGCCTTACCTTCACGGATAGGCATAGCAAAACCACCGCATACAACGTCACCCAATACGTCGTAGGATACGAAGTCTAGGTTTTGGTAAGCACCGTTTTCTTCCAAGAAGTTAATAGCGGTGATGATACCACGACCGGCGCAACCTACACCGGGTTCAGGACCACCAGACTCCACGCAACGAACATTACGGAAGCCTGTGAGCATCACTTCTTCGAGTTCTAAATCTTCTACTGCACCGCGTTCAGCAGCTAGGTGTAACACGGTGGTTTGAGCTTTAGAGTGCAACATCAAACGGGTGGAGTCAGCTTTGGGGTCGCAACCCACAATCAAAACGCGCTGACCCATTTCTGCCATAGCGGCGATGGTATTTTGGGAAGTGGTGGACTTACCGATACCGCCTTTACCGTAGAAGGCTATTTGTCTAATGTTTTCGTCGGTCATTGTTCTAGTTTTCCTGCAAGCAATTGGTTGGTTGGTGGGTCTCACCCCTGTTGAGCTACAGCAGTGAGCGGATGTAGAACGTCGCCGGAGGTGTTGGCACTAAGTGCCCACTGGAGGCGATCGCTCCACAGATAGAATTATGGAAAGTAAGAACATTGGTGTTCCTTGTTAGATTTCTGTTTGTCCTTTTTCCTCGGAAAAAGGAATTACGCACTTTACAAAAACGTACTCTTGTGGATCAGAGTGAAATATCCAGTAGGACTTAACTGATGTCTTCGTCCACAATCAATGCCTAAGTCCTGTTACTTGTTCAAAATAGCGCCTTTGACATTTGAGATCCGAGCCATTGCAGCGCTGATATCGTCAGCAGACACGCCATTTTTAGCCATTGCGTCACTGAGGTGTTTGGCAACTGCATCAAAGTGTTGTTGCTGGACACTCATACCTGTGTGTGTTTTGTCCATTGGGCGGCCGGCGTATTGCTTGGGGCCTTCAAGTAACTGAGATACGAAAGCAATAAAATGACCGCGTTGCTTCGCCATATCTGTCTTAGCGAAGAATGTATTCACGCTGTTGTCTGCGGCGATGCGTTTGTGCAAATCATCAACTACTTTCTCGATGGTTGCTTGTCCGCCAATTTTTTCGTACAGTGTTGCGCTCATATGCTGATTCCTTTGAAGCGAGTTGGATGATGGAATTCGCAATTAGGCGTTTAATGTTTGCCTATGTGCTTTAGCTTTTGTCGGTAGGTTTACAGCATTCACTGATCAGCAGAAAATTATCTCGGTCAAATCCTACTTGCTGTTCCTAGCTGTTGCACATGAGGGTGTATTTTTGCAGTGCGTAAGTTCCAGAGCACTAATCTTAGAACAATGGCTCAACCGCTTCTACCACAAGATTCTTGCTGACGCGATCGCGCAACCTGGCTTCTATGGCAATTTTCAGAGTTGCTGTACTGCTAGAACAAGAACCACAAGCGCCTTGGAGTAGAACCTTGACTCGGTCGCCATCTACATCGTACAGTTCTACATCGCCACCGTCAGCTATCAGCACGGGTCGGACTTCTTCATCTAAGACCTTTTGAATCAGTGCAATCTTTTGCACATTAGTCAATGGTCGTTGTGATTGCTGTTTAGCAGTGGCAATATCTGTAGCAACCTTGACGCCATAGTCTTTAAGGGCAGGTTTGGCAGCTTCTTGCTGTACACTTCTTATAATATCATCAATATTTGCCAGACAAGAACCGCATCCGCCACCAGCTTTAACGTAGTTTGTTACCTGTTCTGCATCAGTAAGGTTATTTTCCAGAATCACGCGCCGAATCTTGGATTCGCTGATGCCAAAGCAACTGCAAACTAGTGCGCCTTCATCATCGTCATCATGGGCTGCCAGGGGTATGCCACGATAATTATAGATGGCTGCTTCGAGGGCTTCTTGCCCCATGACTGAGCAGTGCATTTTGGCTTCTGGCAAACCGCCGAGGTACTCTGCAATGTCTTGGTTAGAAACATTCAGGGCTTCATCTAAGGTTAGACCCTTAATCATTTCAGTTAGGGCGCTAGAAGAGGCGATCGCACTTGTGCAACCAAAGGTTTGAAAGCGGGCATCAAGAATCTTATCACTTGCTACTTCCACTTTTAGATGCAGTCTCAAAGCATCGCCACAGGCAATACTACCTACCTCACCAGTGGCTACCTTAACTCCAGGTTCGCCAGCTTCGGCAATTTCTCCCTGATTCTTGGGATTGTAAAACAGTTCTAATACTTTATCTGTGTAGTCCCACATATTTAGTTCCAAGTGCTGAGTGCTGAGTTTTAAGTGGGCTTCGACTGCGCTCAACCCACGGGGGCTGAGCGGAGCCGACGGGGGCTGAGCGGAGCCGACGGGGGCTGAGCGGAGCCGACGGGGGCTGAGCGGAGCCGACGGGGGCTGAGCGGAGCCGACGGGGGCTGAGCGGAGCCGACGGGGGCTGAGCGGAGCCGACGGGGG
>JAESGB010000164.1_pt1 | contig 28568 bp, 27 predicted proteins | sample 9266211 | NCBI WGS metagenome assembly JAESGB01 (sample SAMN14514844, study PRJNA621659) | algae metagenome | isolation source: Goleter apudmare HA4340-LM2 and co-occurring heterotrophs from cave wall... | place: USA: Maniniholo cave, Kauai, Hawaii | collected 2009-07-28 | reverse complement strand
TCTTTGACAATCTTGGGAAATGATTTTATAATCACGTTAAACTAAGATATTTTAGTCCTTCGCCCAAAATCTATCATATTTTGGGCTATTTTTATCGGTTTTTTCTTAACATTCAACACTTCTGCTACAGATGATGTAAAGCGGACTGTAATTATCACAGTTATTGTTTTGCTTTTAGTGAAGCTATTTTACAAAGAATTGCTCTTTTACACTTTTGACCCACTCGGCGCTCAAGCAAGTGGTTTACCAATTAATTTAATTCACTTTGGTTTAACTGGTGCTATCACCCTGACAATTATTGCCAGTATGCAAACTGTAGGTGTTGTTTTAGTTGTTTCACTACTGATTGGCCCAGGAATTACAGCTTATTTATTAGTGAAAGAGTTATATCAAATGATGCATTTAGGTGCTGTTATTGGTGTGATTAGCAGTGTGACTGGGATGTATATTAGTTACTATTTAAATGTGCCATCAGGTGCAGCTATAGTGTTAGTTGTTTCTGTACTATTTTTATTAGCATTATTTTTGAGTCCTACTCAGGGAATTTTGACCAGACCAGAAATGGCTCATCAAAGAGCTAGGCTTTTTAGCCAGTTCAAATCTCAAAAAACGAAGTGATACCGTTTCTTTATGAAGCTGCAATATATTTTTAACACCCGGCTAATATCAATTCACAAAAAATATGATACAAAAGCAAACTCTAAAATCTATGCTAAATCTCACTTTCTTAATTTTGAATTTTGAATTGGTATAAGTGGGGACTACAGGAATGAAACGCTCAGGGAAAAAGAGGCACGGACATTGTTGGAACGGAACAATGGAAGGGGATAGACCTTCACCTCAAAAAATAAGTTGATGGGAGATGGAAAGATAAAACTTAACCCTCTTTTATCACTTTCGGGAGAAAATAATCTGGAATGCTTACAGCATAAGACTTTTACCAAAAAACCATGATTTCAGCCATTGTGTTAGAAAATAAACGCTCAAATGACCGTTCTATCTACAGTTCAAAATTTGGCTTTGATTTTTCTTTTCCTGGAGTGACAAAACAGGGTTAACCATGCAGCAGCAGAATTGGAAACTTTACCCTTGCTCAACATCAACAGCAGCAAGAAGCGAAGGGAAATTGTGAGCATTCGGTGAATGCATGGACTGAATTCCCAAATTAGCGCGATTGATTAAATCTGCGTTCGTGGGAATAACATGACCAACTCCATCCAAAACTGATTGATTAAAATTGAATCCATTCAAGTTAAACGCCATCGTACTCACACCCAGTGCTGTAAACCAAATTCCAATAGTTGGTAGCAGCACCAACCAAAGATGGATAGTACGTTTGCTACCCACAGCCAAGCTACGAAAAGTTAAGCGTCCGAAGAAAGCGGCATGACTGGCAAACAGACTGTAAGTTTCTGCCTCTTGACCAAATTTATATCCAGCATTAGCAGATTCAATTTCGCTTGTCTCTCGTACCAAACTCGATGTTACTAAAGAACCGTGCAACGCACTCAACAAAGAACCACCAAAAACACCAGTAACACCCAACATATGAAAAGGATGCATCAAGATATTATGGTCAGCTTGGAAAGTCAGCATAAAGTGGAAAGTGCCAGTAATTCCTAAAGGCATTCCTTCAGAAAAACTACCTTGTCCAATGGGATAGACGAGAAAAATGGCAGTTGCAGCCGCCGCCGGAGCAGAAAAAGCTACACAAACCCAAGGGCGCATTCCCAGACGATAACTTAGCTCCCACATCCGCCCTAGATAGCACCAAACACTGATGAGAAAGTGGAACACAATTAACTGGTAAGAACCACCATTATAAAGCCATTCGTCGATATTCCCTGCTTCCCAAAGTGGATAGAAATGCAGTCCAACCGCAGCAGAGGTAGGTATGACAGCAGCTGTGATGATGTTGTTACCACCCAAGATGGAGCCTGCAATTGGTTCTCGAATGCCATCCATATCTACAGGAGGTGCAACGGTAAAAGCAAGGATGAAACAAATAGCAGCTGCCAATAGCGTAGGAATCATCAGTACACCAAACCAACCAATGTAAATTCGATTCTCTACACTGGTAATCCAATCACAAAAGTACTCCCAGCGTTTGAATATCTCTAGTTCACGAGTCTGTTGAATGATTTCGTTCATATGCAAGATTACTATTGTTAAATTTTTTCAAGAGAGCTAGAAGGCAAAGAAAGGTATGAAATTTTCTGCCTTTTCTAGCCGACAGGATTCTCTTTTCATATTTTTCTCATAGTTCTTTCATATTTTTCTCATAATGTTACATAACTTCATGTTTTTTAGTAGATACCGACAAAGAAACCCGTAAAATCAAGGGCTTATGAATGCAAAACCCAGATGTGATGCGTTAATGCTTCTTCTCATTTTTGTTTCATTTTTCTCCGTTCTATGGTAAAGTCATTGAAAAATGAGAAAACTGTGAAAATAAGTAAATGAAAGAAATCCTCAACTATTTTCAAGTCAGGCGTAGGCGTAGCCCGTCGCAGACATCGCTTGTTGCATCTGGGTTACTCTTAGGATTCTGGTTGAGTGGATGCAGTCCCACACCTGATAATCAGCCCCAGGTAACTGCTACGCCACAGGCTACCAATGCTGTCAATCCAGCGAAAAAAGACAAAAAGGTAATTCTGACGACATTTACGGTCATCGCTGATATGGCGCGGAATGTGGCTGGAGATAAAGCAATTGTCGAATCTTTAATCAAACCAGGCTCGGAAATTCACGGTTATGAACCGACACCCAGCGATTTAGTGAGGGCGAAATCAGCTAACTTAATTTTGGATAATGGACTGAATTTAGAACGCTGGGCAGAAAAATTTTACAACAGCGTTCCCAAGGTTCCCCACATCACCATAAGTAATGGAATTCAACCGATAGAAGTTGCGGAGGATGCTTACAAAGGCAAACCAAATCCTCATGCGTGGATGTCGCCGCAAAATGCTTTGGTTTATGTAGAGAATATTCGCAAAGCACTGGTGGATTTAGACCCAGCGAATGCAGATACTTATAATGCTAATGCTCAAACATATAGTCAGAAGATTCAGGAGATTGATAAAAACCTGAAAAAAGAAGTGTCAGTCATTCCTTTAGATAAACGTTACATGGTCAGTTGTGAGGGGGCGTTTTCTTACATCACCCGTGATTATAGTTTGAAAGAAGTTTACCTCTGGGCGGTGAATTCAGAACAACAAGCCACTCCGAAGCAGGTGGAAAAGGTGATTAAGACTGTTAAGGCAAATAAAATACCCACTGTTTTCTGTGAGAGTACGGTAAACGATAAAGCGCAAAAGGAAGTCGCTAATGCTACAGGCGCAAAGTTTGGTGGGGTGTTCTATGTAGATTCCCTCTCTCCGTCAGATGGGCCAGCATCGACTTATCTCAAGTTACTTGAATATAACGTGAATACGTTGATTAAAGGTTTGCAGGGGAATTAGGGGAGATGAGGGAGAAATGACTATGAACTCAATCAGTATTGATGTTGAAAATGTGACGGTTGCTTACCACGGAAAAGTGGCTTTACATGGTGCTACTGTGCAACTCAAAGCCGGTTCAATTTGTGGATTAGTGGGGATGAATGGTAGCGGAAAATCAACCCTATTTAAGGCAATTATGGGGTTTGTGAAACCGACAACGGGAAGGGTGTTAATTAGTGGCTTACCTATCAGAATGGTGCAAAAAAATAACCTGGTGGCGTATGTGCCACAGTCGGAAGAAGTGGACTGGAATTTCCCAGTGAGTGTGCATGATGTGGTGATAATGGGACGCTACGGATACATGAATATATTGAGAATTCCTAGCGTGAAAGATAAACGGGTGGTGAGGGAAAGTTTGGAGAGAGTAGAAATGTGGTCAATGCGCGATCGGCAAATTGGAGAACTCTCTGGTGGACAAAAGAAACGTGCTTTTTTTGCCCGTGCTTTAGCGCAACAGGGAACAGTTTTATTGTTAGATGAACCATTCGCAGGGGTGGATATCACAACAGAAAAAACCATGATTGACCTATTATTGGAACTACGAGAACAAGGTCAGACAATTTTGATTTCTACCCATGACTTAGCATCCATTACTACATTTTGTAACCAAGTTATTCTCATCAATCGTACTATCTTAGCTTACGGTAATACTTCTGAAGTTTTCACAGAGGAAAATCTCTCTCGTACCTTTGGTGGTTCGCTAGGTGACTTGAAGCTGAGTAAAAGTCGATTAACTCGTGAAAATCAGGAGGAAATGTAATGGAATTAGTAGAGTGGTTCACCGCACCTTTGCAAAATGAATTTATGATCAAGGCAATTTTGGTTAGTGCTTTGGTTGGGGTAGTTTGTTCGGTGTTATCTTGTTACATGACTCTGAAAGGTTGGGCATTGATGGGGGATGCTGTTTCCCACGCGGTTATGCCTGGGGTAGTGATTGCTTATATTTTGAAAATACCCTTTGCCGTTGGTGCATTTGTGTTTGGTGTGGGTTCAGTTATTGCTATTGGTTTTATCAAATCACAAACCAGAATTAAGGAAGATACGGTAATTGGACTGGTATTTACAGGGTTCTTTGCTTTAGGATTGGTACTAGTTTCTAAAACACCAAGCAGCATAGATTTGACACATATCCTATTTGGTAATGTCTTGGGTATTTCTCAATCAGATATTATTCAGACGGTGATTATTAGTGTGATTACTTTAATCACAATTGCAGTCCTCCGTAAAGACCTGTTGTTATTTTGTTTTGACCCCACTCATGCGCGTTCCATTGGTTTAAATACAGGAGCGCTCTATTATATCTTACTATCATTACTTTCTTTAACTGCTGTTGCCGGACTACAAACTGTGGGGATTATTCTTGTTGTAGCGATGCTGGTGACACCCGGAGCAACGGCTTATTTATTAACAGACCGTTTTGACCACATGATATTAATTGCTATGGCTTCTGGGGTATTTTCGAGTATTATGGGGACATACATTAGCTATCACATTGACGGTGCGACAGGGGGTTGCATTGTGGTGTTGCAAACCTTGTTATTTGTCGTGGCGATGATATTTGCACCTAAGCATGGTTTACTGGCTAGGGCGAAAAAACAGAAGATTAGTTCTTGATGGCTAGAAATTGTCCCTTCCTCATCAAAGTGATTTTCCTCTGATTTTTGCTGACAATACAGCAGAAGATAGGGATTTAGCATGAACTACCGAACTCATATCTGGCATTTCTTGGCGACAATCGACACAAAACCAGTAAATTTTACTATTGCGAACATGACGCAATAGTGTTCCATTACAGCAAGGACATTCACTCATATTTAAATTAATTATCGGCATTGCCGAATGAAATATGATTATTGACACTAAAATCAACAACTATCATTATCTCTTTAACCTCCTGGACTTCGGTGGAATTAAAAAAATGTGCGGGAGAATAAATCCCCCACAACAAAAGCTGATGTTGGAGGTCATAGCATTTATATATAGATAATCTAACAAATAATTTTACTTATTGCGATATTTTAGCAATAAATATCGCTGATGTTTACGACGGGCTACACCTGCGCCATAAGCGTGTTAATCCGTCGTACTGCTAAATTTTGATTTTGTATCCTTGTGTTGGCTTTGAAATCCCTTACTATTGCCGTAATAAACAGTCTTGAATTCCACTTGATTCGTTCCGGGGTTATATAGAGTATAGGTTGCTTGTCCTGGTGTGCGTCCCACATTCCCAACCCCAATTACTTGGCGCGGTGTAACGGTAACTGTTTGCAAAGGCATTTGATTATCAAGGGTGGTGAGTGCAGTTGTGATGGAACCAGTTTGCAGCTGATACTGAAAAGTTAAACCAGAACGACCACAAAACAGATTATTTGCTTGCATCCTTGAGAGTCTATCAAGCATTTGAATTGGGGGAGTTTCTGGGGTAAGTTCCTCGTCTACACTTACTGTTGAACCGTGGATTAATAAACAATCTAATTCAAAAAAACCAAAATCGAGGTTTCTCAACCATTGTACAGTTTTACGCGATACGCTATCCCACAGTAGTTTTACTGTATCACCCCCATATTTTGCCATTAGTTCAGGAGCATCCCCAGTCGGCCCCAGACCATGCAGAATAAAACACTGTTCTTCCCACCATCCCTTACAAATCAGGGGTTCTAATTCTCCCCGACGTGGGTTTAATACTCGTTCTACTAACTTCTCGGCTTCTGGTCTTGGCCCTACTAAATCGCCTAAAATATACAAAGCTTCTACCTTATCACCCTGACGCTTAATGTCAGCTATTACAGCTTCATAAGCTGCCAAGTTAGCTTCAATTCCACTTAAAATTGCCCATTTATTCATATTTTTTCAACGCAGAGGAACGCTAAGGAAAGCGCAGAGGAACGCGGAGGAGGGGAGAGAGATTACCTTGTGCAAATATGAGTTGGGTCATCCGCCCGTTCTGCATACTCCAACCCATGCGCTAAACGCCAAGCAAAAATTGGAGGTAAACCTTTTTCAATAATTGCTGCACAGGTTTTTTGGTAGTCGTAAGCCACCTCTCGCAGTTTGACTTCTTGAGTGTCTGTGTCGTAAATCACATAGGTAGCATTCGGTCGTCCATGTCGGGGTTCTCCCACTGAACCTACATTCACAATCCTTTTGAGAGGAGATGTAAAAGTTATTTCCTGTGCTTTTTCTCCTATGCCAACACTAACTTGTAACTGACCAGCATCCAGAGTCCGGGCGTAAGGCACATGAGTATGTCCACAAAAAAGCACATCTGAATCTGTGGAAATTACTCGCTCTAGTGCTACAAAAGCGTCGAGTTGAGGTAGTAAATATTCATGGTTGCTATGGGGACTACCGTGAACAAAAGCTAAATTTCCCTCTTTGAGGCTGTAGGGTAAATTGGCTAAAAATTCGCGGTTTTCTGGGTTAATTTCCTTATTAGTCCACTCGTGGGCTTGTATTCCTCTTTTTTCTGCCAATAATGAGGGATAACTGCAATCGCAAGCGTTCAATCCCTCTACAATATCTTCGTCCCAACAGCCAGCGCAGGTGGGAATATCTAAAGAACGAATTTGAGTAACGACTGCATTAGGATGCGGGCCATATCCTACCAAATCGCCAACACAAAAGATTTTTTCGCATGAGTGCTGGTCAATATCTAGCAATACAGCATCTAAGGCTTCGTAATTGCCATGAATACATGAAATGACGGCTATTTTCACACTGGTTCTCCCTGTAATAAAATCTCTTTTACTTGTTGTTGGTATTGCAAAATTGCAGCGTCAGATAAACAGCAATCTGATAAGGTTTGCCTTAAAGCTGCTTCATCCAAGTTTTTTCCTACCACTTCTAGTCCACTGAAACGCTGAGGTCTACCTTCTAAGTAGCGTGGTAGGTCTAATTCCAGAAAATCCGTTTGGGGAACGCCAGCGACGAAATCACAGTAAAGTGACCTACCATCGTTCACGTCAAAAATGCCTTTAGCACGGGTGACAATACCGTAAGCACTGTGGATGATTTCGTACCAAAATTCCTCTAAACTGTTTTCGTCAATAACTTGACCGTTGCTTGCCGCTCGCCATAAAGTTTCAGCATTACTGGCTTGGGTTGGTGCGCCGCGTACAATCTCCTTTGCCCAAGCATGGTATTCAGAGTCTTTGAGGTTGGGTGGTAGGACTGCAATGGTACGGCAAGTTAGATTATCTAATAATTGTGCTACAGATCCCAACTCCAGATAAAATCCCCACTCAATGTAAACCGCATCTGAAGAGGGTATTTGGTTTAGAAATTCGACTTGTTGAGCATCGCTAAAGACCTGTAAATCAGGAAATTCAGAAGCTATGCGAGTTTGGTCAATGGGAACAGTCCCAGTACCAGGGCTGTAATAAATTATTTTGTCAACAGATGCGATATCTCGCATCTGTTGACAAACCCATGTAGTTTTTCCAGCCCCAGATGAACCAGCAACGACAATAATGTTTGGTACAGACATAAATATAATGATAATCATTTTTATATGATTTGAAATATAGTAGCAAGAAAATTGCTGACTTGATCAATGCCACACAGTTGTACCATCTGGTTGATCGATGAGAGTTACTCCCACTGCTTGCAATTGGTCGCGTATAAGGTCTGAAGCGGCAAAATTGCGCTGTTTACGTGCATTCTGCCGTTGTTGAATTAAAGTTTCAATGTCTGCATTACTTAAACGTTCTTGCTTGACATCAGTTTCATCTTTTGGTACTGCTTCTAGTCCTAAAACCTGTGCCAAGTAAACTAGGGTTTGCCACTGCTGCTTAATCGTTTCTGAGGAAGTATCGGTTTTATCTTGATGAGTCAAAAGGTTTCCCTGACGACGTAATTCTTTTGCCAGTTCAAAAAGAACAGCCAATGCAGTTGGTGTGTTAAAGTCATCATCCATCGCCTTTTGAAAGCTTTCAACATAGGGTAGGGCATTGGGTATTGGGCATTGGGCATGGGAAGAGGTAGGAGGCAGAAGTTCTTTAATTTTGAATTTTGTTAGCGCAGCGTTAGCGAGTCCGCGAGCGTCATTTTGAATTTTGAATTGATTTGTCCCCAGTCCTTGACCGTACTGGTAGCCAAAAAGCAAACCTTCTTTAAGGGTTTTCCAAGCATTTTCAGCAGAAGCGATCGCATCTTCTGTAAAATCTAAAGGCTTACGATAATGGGCTTGCAAGACAAATAAACGGAGTGCATTAGGCTCAACACCTTGATCAAGTAATTGGCGAATCGTTGTAAAATTCCCCAAAGACTTTGACATCTTTTCACTATTCACCGTTACCATACCATTGTGCATCCAGTAACGTGCTAGTGGCTTAAGAGTAATAACTTCTGATTGTGCAATTTCGTTTTCATGGTGGGGAAACACCAAATCGCCACCACCACCATGAATATCAATCGTATCACCTAAGAGCGATCGCACCATTGCCGAACATTCAATATGCCACCCCGGCCGACCAACGCCCCAAGGTGAATCCCACGCTGGTTCTCCTGGTTTAGCCACTTTCCATAAAGCAAAATCAAACGGGTTCTGTTTCTTCTTACCCAATGAATCTTCTGAGTCTACCCTACCACTCGCCCCAGCTTGCATATCATCCAAAGAACGCCCAGAAAGTTTGCCATACTCAGAGAAGTTTTGCACCTTGTAATAAACATCCCCATCAATGGCGTAGGCGTAGCCTTTTTTCTCTAGTTCCTGAATTAACTGGTGAATAGCTAAAATATTTTCCGTAACACGAGGATAATCAGAAGCATCCATCACATTTAAACGTCTGATATCCTCAAAATAAGCCTGAATGTAACGCTCAGAAACCTCTTGCATGGAAGTTCCTTCTGCATGAGCGCGGTTGAGAATCTTATCATCAATATCAGTAAAGTTTTGCACATATTGGACTTCATACCCCCGCCACTGTAAATAGCGGCGCACTACATCCCAAACAATGTAAGAACGTCCATGACCCAAATGACAATAATCGTACACTGTGACACCGCAGCAATACATTTTTACCTTCCTTGGTTCTTGCGGTTGAAAGGGTTCTTTGCGACGGGTGAGAGTGTTGTAAATTGTCAAAGTCATAATAAATTCCAAAATTAAGATTTAGGATAAATTTGCACAGCATTAAAAAAACAACTTCTTGCGCCAGTGTGACAAGCAATATCACCAATTTGCTCAACTTTTAGCAAGATGGTATCTCCGTCACAGTCGTAAAAAAGCTCTTTTACCTTTTGAATATGTCCAGATGTTGCGCCTTTATGCCACAATTGGGAACGCGAACGACTCCAATAATGAGCTTCACCGGTGGATAATGTTTTTTGAATTGATTCCAAGTTCATCCAAGCCATCATCAAAACAGTTCCATCGCGGTAATCTTGCGCTATGGCAGGAATTAAATCTTGATTATTAAACTTAAGTTTTTCAACCCACAATAAGTTTTGATTCATTGGCGTTTACTACAGACAGTTAAACTTCTGGAGCATTAAGTATTTTTTGTTGCTATCCAACCTCTGAACCAGAGGGCTGTGAAAAATCGAGTAATCTTGCTAAAATTTGCTTCTTGTAATAGTTCAATAGTTCTTTCTTCAGAGATACAATTGAGATGTACGACTTTGCTTGCTGTTTCCTCTACTATTTCTGGCGACATTCCTAAGTTACGTGCATGATATTTGTAAGCTATTAGGAAATCGTTAAACCTTTCTGAGCCTTTCTCCTCACATAAATCAACTAGAATCAATTTCGCTCCTAATTTGAGGCGTTGCGAGATACTTTGAAGCAGTGACAGTTTTGCTCCGTCATCAGGGAGAAAATGCATAGCAAGAATGCAAGTTGCTGCATCATAGAGGGGAGTGAGAGGCAGTTCATGCGTTAACCCCTGGTGGAGTTTCACTCGGTTTGTTAACCCATGTAGCGCTACTTTTTCCTGGGCGATCGCCAGCATCTTTGCCGAAGGATCAACGCCTGTAAAGAGCCAGTGCGGTTGCGCTTGACCAAAAATTGTGAGTTCCATACCGCCGCCAGCAGCAACAATCAGTAGATGAGCCTGCTCTGACACACTTGCATCCAAGAGCGCAACTGCCATGTTAAATATCGACTCATAACCAGGCACAAAACTACGTGCTGCTACTTCATAATCTATCGTTTGGAATGCCGGATTTGAGTCGAAATCAAAGCGGCTCTGCTCTTTATTCATATTGAAATTGCTTTTTATCTTGAAGGTATTTGCAAGGCAATGACAACTGTTGCTACCATTGCCCAGGTTTGGTAAGGTTACTAAAACTTAGCATTGTGGCGTACTAAATTCATAAACTCCTCACGAGTCCGCGCATCTTCTGCAAACACACCGCGCATTGCACTAGTGACAGTCCAAGAACCAGGTTTTTGCACGCCACGCATCACCATACACATGTGAGTTGCTTCTATTACCACTGCTACCCCTTGAGGTTTGAGTAAACCTTGCAGTGCATCAGCAATTTGTAGGGTGAGACGTTCTTGCACTTGTAAACGTCGAGCGTACATTTCACAAATGCGGGCTATTTTAGATAATCCTATCACCTTACCATTAGGAATATAGGCAACATGAGCGCGACCAATAATCGGTAAAATATGATGTTCACAGGAACTGAAAATATCGATATCCCGGATTAAAACCATTTCGTCAGCATCTTCTGTAAATACTGCCCCATTTAACAGTTCATCTAAAGATTCATGATATCCCTTGGTGAGAAACTGCAAAGCTTTGACAACTCGCTTGGGAGTATCTATTAACCCTTCTCTATCAGGATTTTCTCCTAATCCAATCAGCAAAGTACGCACAGCCTGCGCCATTTCTGCTTCTGTAACAGTTGGTAACTGCTGAGTAGATAAAGACGAAACCACTTGAGCAGCAGAATTTATATCGGGACGAATCGATAGAGTCATTTTCTCTGTTTGATTGGTGTAGATTAATAAATTAGTTAATAGTTCATGAATAACTATTAACTAAACTAGGCAATTGCTTAACATTACTTAATCATACCAAACATTCATTAAGTTGTGAGTAAATTTGGCTAATATCCAACTTTCTACCAATAAAAACTGCTTGATTTTTAGGTGGAGTAGGCCATTCATCAGCATGTAAACTATAGCGAGGCCCACTCAGTTGAAAAATATGGCGTAACTCACTATCACTAAACCATAAAATGCCCTTAGCTCGAAATACATCTTGTGGCATTTCTTCGGTAAGAAAGTTCTCAAATTTATGGACATCAAATGGTCTATCGGTTTGGAAGGACATCGAAACAAACCCATCATTATCTAAATGATGTGAGTGATGTTCATGATGATGATGGTCATGGTCGTGATGATGGTGTTCATGCTCGTGAGTATCTTTAGCATCATTGGCAGTATACTCATCTATTGGAGTTAATCCCACATCTAAAATTAATGGTAACGCCACCTCCCCATGTTTGGTGTGCAGAATTTTTGCACCAATTTTCATATCATGGATGCAATTTTCTACATCTTCTAGTTTTTCTGGAGTCACGAGGTCTGTTTTATTTAGAAGAATAATATCTCCATAGATAATCTGTTTTAAAGCAGCTTCACTATGGAAGTGTTCTTCATTAAACGCCTCAGCATCTACTACTGTGAGAATAGAGTCAAGGTTTGTTAAATCCCTTAATTCTGTACCTAAAAAGGTTAATATAATTGGCAGTGGGTCAGCAACACCAGTCGTTTCAATAACTAGATAATCAATGCGGTCTTCTCGTTCTAAAACTCGATAAACCGCATCAACTAAACTATCATTGATAGTACAACAAATACAGCCATTAGTCAGTTCGACCATATCCTGGTCTACAGAAATTAGCAATTGGCTGTCTATGTTAATATCACCAAACTCATTCACGAGTACGGCAACTTTTAAATCTTGTTTATTTTTGAGAATTTGATTTAGCAGTGTTGTTTTGCCACTACCTAAAAATCCGGTGATAATAGTAACAGGCATTCCTTGTTTAGGAATATCAAGACTGGGGTTTGAAGTTGGTGCTGTTAGTTGAGTCATAATCAATTAAATCTTCCGTAAGTTTCAAAAATTTAGTAGTCGTTAGTAATTGCTAGCAGTTATTTTTAAAAGTCCTGAGAACACTCTGCGTTCCTTTGCGTTTACCTCCGCGTTCCTCTGCGTTTAAAAAGTTATGAATTTATACAAAGCTGTATTAATAAAGCTCTGCTTTTACCTCTCTTTCTGGCTTTTAAAGTACTATTTTGTAAATTATAGCCTCTTGTAAACGATGCAGCAGTTCATCCATATTTAGTACGCCCAAATCTCCAGATTGTCTAGTTCTCACACTCAAGTTTTTATTCTCTACCTCTTTTTTACCCACCACAGCAACAACAGGAATTTTCTCTACCTCTGCTGTGCGAATTTGCTTACCTAAACGCTCACCACTGCTGTCTATTTCTACCCTAATCCCAGCTTTTTTAAAGGATATTGCAACTGATTCTGCATATTCTCTAAAATCATCACTGACAGGTAATAATCGCAGTTGTACTGGTGCTAACCATAGGGGAAAATCACCAGAATAATTTTCAATTAAAATCCCAAAAAAGCGTTCCAGTGAGCCAAAAATAGCTCGGTGAATCATAATTGGTCGCTGGCGACTCCCATCAGCAGCAATATATTCCATATCAAAACGTTCTGGTAAATTAAAATCTACCTGAATGGTGGAACATTGCCAGAGACGACCTATGGCATCTTGAATTTTGATATCAATTTTAGGGCCATAAAAAGCACCACCACCTTCATCGACAATATAATTCCAGCCTTTAGTATTCAAAGCTTGTTCAAGTGCTGAAGTTGCTAACTCCCATACTTCATCATTCCCCACTGATTTTTCAGGACGAGTCGAAAGATTCACTTCATAATTTTTAAAGCCAAAGTCAGATAAAGTCTGCTCTGTGAGATTTAAAACCCCTAAAATTTCATCAGCAATTTGATTAGGTAAACAGAAGATATGAGCATCATCTTGGGTAAATCCCCTGACTCTCATCAAACCATGTAGCGCCCCAGAACGTTCGTAGCGATAAACTGTTCCTAATTCTGCCCATCTCAAGGGTAGTTCTCGATAAGAATGTAGTTGATGTTTGTAAGTTAATACATGAAATGGACAATTCATCGGCTTGATTTGATAAGCCTGATTTTCCACATCCATCGAATCAAACATACTCTCTTTATAGAAGTCAAAATGACCCGATGTTTTCCATAAATCGAGGTTTGCTATGTGTGGCGTGTAAAGTAATTGATAACCCGATTCTACATGGGCTTTGCGCCAATAATCTTCAATGATATAGCGAATAATCGCTCCTTTAGGATGCCAAAAAACTAAACCACCACCAGCATCTTCTTGAATGCTGAATAAGTTGAGTTCTTGACCTAACTTTCTGTGGTCGCGGCGTAAGGCTTCTTCTCTTTGTTTAAGGTAGGCTTGTAGTTGTTCTTTAGTTTCCCAAGCTGTACCGTAAATTCGTTGCAGTTGGGGTTTAGTTTCATCTCCTTGCCAATAAGCGCCAGCAATATTTAACAATTGAAAGGCATCAGGATGGATTTCACCAGTAAAGTTAATGTGTGGCCCTGCACACAAGTCCCACCAATAGTTCCTGGCTGGTTGAATGTCTGCAATAAACAAGGAAGGTTCTGGTTTACCAGTATCGGGACTACCAATAAAGTAGCGGGTAATTGTCTCGCTTGTGGGAATACGTTCTAATATTTCTAACTTTAATGGTTCGTTTAATTCAGTAATTTCGGCGCGAATTTCGTCTCGTTGCACCTCTTCGCGGATGATAGGTAAATTCGCTTTAATTATCTGCCGCATCTGGTTTTCGATTTTGCCCAAGTCATCGGGAGTGATGCTGACTGGACAATCGAAGTCGTAGTAAAACCCGTTTTCTGTGACTGGGCCAGTTGCTACTTTAGTCCCTGGAAATAGCTTCTGCACTGCCATTGCCATTATATGGGCGCAGGTATGACGAATCCGCACCAGTTTCTCAGTGTCGTGCTGGTTTAAGTTTTCCTGGGACTGGGTTAAGGAACTGACCATATTTAAAAAGAATGAGAATCGTTATCATAGTAGCGCAAAAAAAGTTTGATGGTGTAACCTGGATGGAGAAAAGATAGAAGTGTTTAACTTTCAGTAGAAAAGTTTTGCGATGCCCTATCTACGAGACGCTAGGCGAACGGCGGGCGTAGCCATCGCTCTGTGATAAATTAATGCATCAGTGGATTTTTATCTACTAGCTGTGCTTTTAGATACGAAATTTTAATGGGTCACTTGGACATAAATAAAGCTAATAAATCAGCCAAAGAGGTAAGAGCAACTCTCGCACCAGAACATGGTTATAGTGCTGTGTCAGAGAATTTTGTAAAGGAGTTGAGTGAAAATTGAGCTAGATTATAGTGAGCCACCATTAGAAGCAAAAAATGGTATCGTACACCACTATTTTTCGGCGATGGCTACGCCCGCCGCAGGCATCGCAAAACTTTTCGGTCTACTGATAATATATTCCCCTCATAAGCAACTGATTGACAAAAAGCACTTTTTGGTTAATTTGCAAATACTTGTTAAAGAAATTAATTAACTTACTCATGACTAAAAATTTCATTAAACTTCCCTTGTGCTTGCACTCTACCTGCTTTCAAAACAATTACTTGGTCAGCGCGACGCAAAACCGAACGCCGATGAGAAACCACAAGACAGGTTGGTGTCCAATTATCTTGCTCTGGTTTTGTGCTGTTAACAAATATCCGCGACCATAACGCCAATTCTGTTTCTACATCCAAGGCGCTGGAAAGGTCATCAAACACCAGTAATTCTGGTTGACGGACAAACATCCGCGCTGCTGCTACACGCTGTATTTGTCCACCAGAAAGCCGCACACCTTTGGAACCAACTAAAGTCTCTAGACCTTCATTCATAATCGCTAAATCTTCCTCGAACACAGCTATTTTTAAAGCTGTTGCGATGTTACGATCATCTTTAAACAAGCCCAACAAAATATTTTCTCGCAGGGTGTAGCTAAACAGTTGGGGAACTTGAGGAGTATAAGCACTGCGAGGTGGAATAAAGAAACTGGCAGGGTCTTTAATCAGATGTCCATTCCAGTAAATACATCCACTTTGCATAGGTAATAATCCTAACAATAACCGCAGCAATGTAGTTTTCCCAGAACCAATCTGACCAGTAATTACAGTCAAACTACCGCGATGAATTTCAAAGCTAACATCTGTAATTCCTTGAGTCGTACCAGGATAGTGATAAGTTAAATTAGATACTTTCAATGATTGCAGGCGGTAAGCACTAGCTATGCTGTCAGGCTTATGGCTTTGCTCACTGTAGGCATCGCTTTCATTCCTCAACGGTTGTTCTACTGAGGGCAAAGCTTTCTTGCGACCATTCAAATCATTAAGATAAAGTCGATTGGGAGTTACCAAAGTATCTGCGGATACACCAGATAGTAAACTAGCCATACGTTCAAAAGAAACTTCTGTCTGCTTATACAACGCCATGAAAATGCCAAGACGGGTAAAAAAATTAGTTACAAAATAGACGTTATACACAAACAAAGCAAAGTCACCCACTGTCAATTTGCCAACTCTGTTTTGCATCCAATGAGAAGCCAGTAGTAAAATTATCCCTGTTCCCAGATTCACCATATTTTGAAAGGAAGAATTGAGAATGGTGTTGAATAGGCTATCCTGAATCATTACCTGGCGGCGTTTATCATTCAGAGTACGAAAATAATCGAGTACATTTTCTTCTGCCCCAGCTACCTTAATCGCTTGAACTGAGCTAAATATTTCACCCAAAATCCCTGTCACCTTTTCGGTAGCTTGGCGGCTAGCTTTTCGATATTGTTTAATCCGAGTTCTCGCTCGTTGAACAATAATTACCATCCCCACCATCGGTAGAAAAACAAACAGCGTCATCTGAACATTGATTCTCAATAAAATGACTAAACAAAGGACAGCAGATATTCCTTCTCCTAAAACTTGTGATATCCATGCCACATTGTTTTCTATTTGTTCCACATCGTCACGAAAGTAGCTAATGATTTCACCTTGGGATACAGTTGTTTCTCCATCTTTACTAAAAACCATTGGCTGTGCAGTAGGATTTTTGAAAAGGTGGTCTAACAAATTATGTCGCAGTAATGACCGCATAGTGAAACGATGCTGGGTTCCAGTAATAGACCCCGCAAATATAACTGCAATATGTCCTAAATTCACAGCCAGCAACAATGCAATTAACACCAGAGGTGATAATCCGAATTGTGCCTTGCCTGTCAGGCTATTGAAGAATTCCCGGATGATTAATCCAGGTAGGGCAGGCAAACCCGCAATTAAAATCCAGAAACAGGAGTCAATTATGTATAGTTTCGGTTTGTAGCAAATCAGTTGCCATAATAATTTCCAAGCTATTAGTTTTTTTGTTGGCATCATAAGAATTTATAATTCGTATTTCCAAAACAGCATTAAGTAAGTGAGCGCTATAATATAAAATTAAATTAGTAATCCAATAAAAAGTAGTTTAAAATATCCTTACTTCCTCTCTTTTTAGATTAATAAGTCTGTTAGACCAGTTTGTAATAGTTGGGCAAAACGTGAATGAGAATTTTTAACTAATTCTTCTCGTTGACCGTATTCACTCACTCGACCTTGTTCTAAAATCAAAATTTGATTTGTTTTTTCTACTGTCGCTAAACGATGAGCAATAACAATACCAGTACGCCCAATCAATAACTTATCTACAGCCTTTTGAATCAGTTTTTCTGTCATAGGGTCGAGGCGAGAAGATGCTTCATCTAAAATCACTAAACCAGGATTTTTGAGAAACACACGAGTAAATGCCAGTAACTGCGACTGTCCCGCAGATAAGCCACTACTGTCTGGTCCCAAATTTGTATCTAAACCGTTGGACAATGAGTGCAACCATTCTGACAATCCCAACATTTCTAACGTTTCATATATGCGTTCGTCGCTAATATTCTGGTTAAAAAAGGTAAGATTGTTACGAACTGTAGTTTGAAACAGTTGCACATCTTGAGTCACTAATCCTACAAATCTTGGCAAATCTGTTAAGGAAGTTTGGTTAATTGGCTCACCTCCCAAGCGAATTGAGCCAGATTGTGGGTCATATAATCTCAGTAATAACCTTGCTAGGGAAGACTTCCCACTACCTGTACGTCCCAGTAAACCCAGTAAATGACCTGGAGGTAAGTCAAAAGATATATTTTGGAGTATGAAATCTCCAGCCTCTACTCCCTGGTTATTGTAGCTAAAAGAGACATTCTCAAAAGTTACTGAAAGTGCGCCATCAGGAAGTTGCTGTTCGCCTCCTGCACTGAGTTGTGATTGAACTTGGAATAGGTCTTGAATGCGGTAAATGCTGGCTTCTGCCTGCTGTAGCTGTTCAAATTGGATGCGAATTTGCTCGATTGGTTCGCTCACAAGGATGGTGTAACTGTACAGAAGATATAGTGTACCTATGGTTATGAAATTTTGACTCCAAAGATAAACACCTACACCTAAGGCAATCACATCACCCACAGCAAAAATACCATTAGTTATAGCCCAAAGAATAGTATTGGCAAAACGTGCTTTGTGAAAGATAGGCAGCCAGCTTTGCAAAATTTTGTGGAAGCGCTGCATAACATAGCTTTTGGCTCCATTAGCTCGAATGTCTTCCATTCCGGCGAGTTGTTCGCCGACGAAACCAAAAAATTCGGCACTAATTTGGCGATAGTTTCTCCAATGGGGAACAGCTATGGAACGCATACGAATTAAAGTAGATAATCCTGTCAGGGCAAAAAATGCGATCGCCAAACCAGCTCGCCAATCTTCTACAAACACAACTACAATCACACCTAATATCACCAGAAAATTGCCCAAGATGTAAACGGTAAACTCCGAGAAAAAATGGGAAAGAGTCTGAACATCACCGTCCACCTTCTCCAGTAATTCACCGGGCGTACATAATTTATGAAAGGATAAATCTAGTCTTAAACAATGTTCAACCAAGTCAGCACGTAAGGTATTAGTGGCTCTCCAGGCAACGTTTTCGCCGTAGTAGGTAACACTAATGGAGACAAGTTGAGTTAATATAGCCACACCAATAAATAGCAAGGCGGTTAATAATAAGTTTTGCTCCGAACCACCACCTACAGCTGTATCAATGAAATAACGTAAGATTTGGGGATTGATTAATTTTAGTCCAATGCTAGCGAGGAGAGCGATCGCTAGTTTGACAACTCTTCCTTTTTGAGGCTTGAGATAGTCTACAAGTAATTTCCAATATTGCTGTATTCCAACTTTCATAAAGCTTTATCTATGAGCAAGTAGTTATTTGGATACTGAATTAAAATTAGGCATAAAATTTTTAAGAATACTATTCAGCATTTTCATCAACTACTACAGGAGGAACTTGGATGAAAGTAGCACACTTCAACAGTTCTTTGAGTTTTTTATAATTAATCGTTCCTTTGTTATTATAGATGTACATTTGCATAATTTCCAATAATCCTGCGGCACTTTCATCAGTTGGCAGATCGACGAGGAGATAGGTAGGTTTTCCTTGGCTAGAAATAGCTGCAACACAGCCATGACTACATGCCCACATACATCCCACAGGCTGAATTTCTAGTTGTGATAAAGAAAATTTTTCAGTAGATAAAGTATTTAATTGCTCTAATAAACGAGTCCCATCGGGAAGTTGATTTTCTGATAATTTTTCGGATGAACGATGGCAGGATTTACAGACGAATAGGGTGTGTTTATTCATGGATTTAGGGAGTGTTGATTAGATATTTATACAAGTCATCAATTACAGCATCAGCAGCAACTAAATTTGAGCCAATCCACGTAGTATATTGCACAGGATAAACTCGTTCTTCTCTCACTGCTTTGATACTTTTCCAGAGGGGCTTTTGTAGCAATTTTTCAAGAGATTCCCGATTCCGTTTATCAGAAATTTCAATAAATAAGATATCACAATCTATTTCCCCCAGCCTTTCCTCAGAAATACTATTAATAACTCCTCCAGGCACAATAATATTTTGAGATTTCGGGCGTTGCAATCCAATATCATCAAGAATAGAACCTGGAAATGAGTTTTTAACATGGGTATAGATCAATCCTGTTCTACTAAAACCAATTACAGAGATTGTCTTGTTTTTATATCGGTTACCTAATGCTAGTTTTATCTTTTCAATTTGCTGGTAGTAATGATTCCATGCTTGTTGAGCAGCTTCTTTTTTTCCTAATGCTTCAGCTAAGAAGTTAAAATGCTCCCGCCAAGTTTGTGAACCTGGATATGGGGCTATGACTGTGGGACTAATTTGAGAGAGAAAAGAATAACTTGCACGAGCATATTTCCAAGCTAAAATTAAATCAGGCTTGAGTAGCAATATCTTCTCTAGATTAAGCGGATTTGCTCTGCCTATATGCTTTATTTTTTCTACCTGATTCCCTAGATATGTTTTGTTATTTAGATATGTGGCAGTCAATTTCTCCTCATCTTGAAGCTGTGAAGTGCTACCAATTGGTTTAATACCCAAGACAAGTGCATTACCTAGAATAATGGGGGAAATGATGATCACCCGTTTGGGATTATAAGGAATACAAGTTTCCCCCATTACATGCTGCACAACTCGGCACTCTGGCACTGCTTGTTCCAAATAGAGAGTATGGTTAACGTTTCTGTCACCAGTCACAACAACTGCAAAAGCTAAGATCGCCAGTAACGATAAGAAGGTAAGACAGTGTTGAAATATCTTCATTGGTGTCGCTTTGCTGCCTAAAACTCCCATGAAATTGTTCCCTGCACTGTAAACGGCGCACCGGGAGAAACGTTCAATCGACTGAAGGAAGTTTCAAAATAGTTTATGTTGAATAGGTTTCTAAAATTGAGAGCGGTGCGGAAACTATCGCGCTTGTAAAAAATCGCGGCATCCGTCCGCAGATAGCTGGGCAGTTGAAAGGTATTGCCTAAATCGCCTTGTCGCTCTCCAACATAGAACAATCCCGCACCAAATCCTAAACCTTGTAATGTACCTTGCTGAATTTCATAGCTTGTCCATAAGTTGAAGGAATTTTCAGGAACATTATTAAAACGATTACCTACGGGAAACGTGTTGTCTTGAGTGATTTTGGCATCAGTATAGGCATAGCCCGCAATAATATTCCATCCTGGCAAAATTTCACCTGCAATATTGAGTTCAATACCTCGGCTGCGCTGCTCCCCAGTTTGAATCGAAAAACCTGGTGGGACACCTGGTCTATTGTCAGCAGTTAAAACATTAGAGCGGGTCAGGTCGTACAAGGCAAGGGTTGCTGAAAGTCGATCGTTCAAATCTGCCTTAACCCCAACTTCGTACTGAGTGCCGCGCTCTGGTTGGAATTGGCTATTATTATCAAAGGCAGTTCCAATAACTGGGTTAAAGGAGCGACTGTAACTAGCATAAAGTGAAATTGGCTCGATGGGTTGATAAACGATACCCACACGCGGACTGAAAGCATCACCCGATTGATTGGTTCTGGTATCTGTTAGAAAATTCTGATTGGTTTGCTCAAAGGTATCAAACCGCCCACCCAACAATAACTTTAGATTTTCTGCAAGTGTCACCTGATCTTGAACATAAATCCCTAAAGTATCTCTTAAAGTGTTTTGATCGGTACCGAGAGTCAGAGGTCCACCGAGCCGACCATACACGGGGTTGAATAAGTCTAGTGATGCAGCAGGCCCCCCAAATGCCTCAAAGCTGTAGTCATATCTCCCCAAATCGACTCCAAAGACTAGCTGATGGTTAATAGAGCCAGTCGAAAATTTGCCTGTCAGATTTATTGTGAGGTCGTAGACATCTGTAATGTTTTCAATGACATTCAATCTACGATTCAAGGTTCGATTATCGGGACTAAGACTACTAGAAAAAACAAATCTGTCTGTAGTTTTAGCTCTGAACAATTTCGCCTGAAATGAATTTTGTAATGACCAGTTTTCGCTGAACTGATGCTCTAGGCGATATCCAACTCTACCAATGGTATTATCTTGATTATTACCAGGCTCTCCAACCAGACGGTTGCGCGGGATGCGTCCATTGGGATTGGGAAGCACCGTGCCGACAGCTGGTAGACCAGTGACAAAAACATTGCTTAGGTCTGTGTACTCGCCTTCCAGAGTCAAGCGGGTTCGCTCACCAATTGCCAAACTGATGACTGGTGTAATGGAAAATTGACGCTTTTCGGAAAAATCAACGAAACTTCCTCTATCTAGATAGCCTGCATTCAATCGATATAAAACCGTCCTAGAGTCGTTCAACGGCCCAGACAAATCAATGGCACCCCGATAAAAGTCATAACTGCCAATTGTGGCATCAATCGCATAGAACGGGTCGCGGAGCGGTTGTTTTGTGACGATGTTAATGGTTCCACCCGGAGCCGCTCCACCATAAAGCACAGAAGCTGGACCTTTGAGGACTTCGATTCTTTCGATGTTGGGGGCGATGTCCGTAAACACCAATGCAGTGTCTCTCAACCCATTGCGGAGAAAACTGTTGCCATCAAAACTAGTGGTACTAAAGCCTCGAATGATAAAATCGCTAGTAGTGTTAGCGGAAGAATCAGATTGAGCTACCCCACTCACGTTTCTTAGCGCTTCTTGCAGGTTGGGGACGTTTTGATCCCGCAGTACCTCTTGGGGCACGATTTGAATCGACTGGGGGATATCGCGCAATGGTGTGTCGGTTTTGGTGGCAGTTGACGCATTCGGTACGCGATATCCGTCCTGTTCTCCCGTTACCACCAACTCAATCGGCTCATCATCTTCTGCTGATGCTTCTTGCTCCGGTTGGGTTTCACTAGTTGACTGCTCTTGTTCTGGCGTTTGTGGCGTTTGAGGTTGCTGCTGTGGTGGCTGCATTGCAGTTGCAGCAGGTATCAACCCAAAAACCAAACCCTCGTCACTATCAAATAGCTCAACCGTTGGCAATCCTGTTTCACCTATCACTGTCACCCGGATAGTATTTGCGTCTAAGTTAGTGACTGTTATTTCAGTAATTCCCTGACTTGGTTTTTGGGAACGGAATGTGAATGCATCGCCATTGGGTAAACGCAGTTGAGCATTAGGAATATCAGCAATAAAGTTATTATCGGCACTACGATTTGTGATTTGCAGTTGTTGCCCAAGAGTTGTTTGTAAAATTACCTCTATACCTTTATCTGTGGGATTAGCTGTCACTCCCGTAACCTGCACCACTTCTGATGAGGGTGCTGGCGACTGCGCTCTTTTTTGGGCGCTAGTTTTAGGGCGCTGTATCTGACTGAGTTGGCGAATCTCTCTAATCGATTTGGAATTGCCTAGTAGTGATGCAACAGATTTACTATGTATCTCTTGTTTGGGTACTTCTTGAGCAGTTGCGCTCATTACACTCCAAAGCCAAACTGAACTCGTTAGTAATAAAATCTTTGATAACAGTTTTTGTTTCACTTGATTACTTCACACTAGACTTAAGCAGGAATTCTTCTCAACAAATACTATCAGTAAGCTTGTGCGATGAGAAAGCTACTTTGGTCGCTAGCGGGAGTTTTTTTTGGTCGCTAAAAGAAGTGTTTGCGTTGCATCAGGTATTCTTTGGGGTTGATACCAAATTTCTTCCTAAAAGCAGCAGCAAAGTGATTCCGACTGGCAAAGCCGATTTTTTGGGCAACTTCAGTCACCTTCATTTCCCCGGTTTCCAGCAATTGACGCGCCTGTTCTAAGCGGTAGTCATGTAGATAAGCAAACAAGGGTTTGCCGAATACCTGTAGAAACCCGCGCTTGAGCGTATACTCATTGAGTTTGACTAGGCGTGCTAGTTCTGCGGTAGAAGGTGGATTGTGAAACTGTTGCAATAATAAGTCTCTAGCATAGAGAATCCGCTCTAATGTTCCCGGCTTTAGAGGCTTCTGTGTCCGGCTTCCCATTTGAATTTCTGCTTCTTGCTCTAGCACCAGTGCTAACAGTTCCAGCACTTTGCCTTCCAGGTACGTGCGCTTGATGATACCCTGATAGGGACAATGCAATATACGCTGCACATTATATTGCATCACGGGAGTTATGATGAGGTTGGAGCGACTGTGAAGGGGTTGCTCTGGCGATCTAATTAAGTGTTGTAATTCTGGGGGTAGTTCCATAGAAGAATTGCCGATAAAGGACTGCAACACCTCTGGTGTCAAATGCACGCCCAACGACACTTGCTGTTCCTTTGAACACTCAAATTCTGCTCCAACAGCCATGCCACTGCCGCAAACATCGCACTGTCCAGCTTTCGTCTGATAAACTTCTAAATCAGAGTTTTTTCTCGTTTCCTTCAATTGCCCTGAAAGCACAAACCGAAACTCTAAAAGAGAATATGGACGGTCAATGGTTTGTATTATCAGATTGTCATGGTGCTGATAGCTGTGTATGTCCAACACCAAATTTTCTCGCAATTGAACTATGCGATTATGTCCTTCTCCCAATGTTTGGGGATACTTCCAGGTAACATCTAACTCATCATCGGGATCGTTGCTTTGTGGGGTTGCGTTAACTTCTTGACAGAGTTCCCAGTACGCCTTTGCTGAAATAGTGATGGTCATTATTAATTTAATTAAATTAATTAGGATTTATTGAGATTTATTATCACTATTTTTTTAGCACTACACAAGTTCAGTAGACACGAAAAGTTTTGCGTTAGCGTTCGCGGAGCGTCTCGTAGAGAAGCTCACCGTTCGCGGAGCGTCTCCGATAGGAGAAGGTATCGCTCTGGGATACTGATCTGTGTCAAGTAAGCTTTATTAGTCTATTGTTATAGTTATCTACTGTTTATTCTGTAAAATTCCCTTGGTATTGCACCGGCCAAAGTCAATTACTATTAAGCTGCTTTGACAGAGGAGCGTTTGAGACTGCATAGGTTTGGATGAAAGTTATGCAGCATTTACTTGTAACCGAACAATACGAGCAGTATTTTTGAAAATCGGTGTCAGAATAAAGGCGATAGGACGCACCCAGAATGGAAGGCGGTCGCGGTGATTGGCAAACTGAGTCAGATAAAACACTTCATCTTTAAGAGTGATTCCGGTTTCCCATGTTTCCAAATCTGTGGAATTATCAATGCCCCATTGAAACTCGGCACTAGTTTTTGATACAGTATCATGACCCTTTGTACTCTGAGCAGATTTGTGATTCAACACATCAAACACAACTTCTGCTGGAGCTAACCGAGTGTGGATCTGCTTGATAATCTCGCGGTTATCTGCTTCAGTTAGGTACATTGTCACACCTTCAAGAATTACCATCAGGGGTTGATTTGGCGATCGCTGAATTTGATCTATCCAGGTAAAGTCTAAGATCGATTGTGGGATAAACTTGTAACGTTCGCTTTCCTCAAAGAACTTGTAACGTAACTCAATCACATCGGGAAAATCAACTTCATACCAGTAAACTTTACCGTTATCCACTCGCGTGAATCGAGTGCATAATCCTGCTCCTAGATTCACAATTATGGAATTGGGATGGTTTTGAATAAAGTTTTGGACAATGGAATCATATTCTTTTGCGCGAATACTACAGCCCAGTTGACTAGTCCACCCTTGAGAATATTTATCAAATTTATAATCTACCTGTTCAGCAATCTCGACAGCTTTTGAATCTTGGATAATGGGAGACGAGCGCCGTGTTTCAATAGCACGAGCATACAAAGTAATCATCAGGGTTTCTAGCACCCCTGTAAGTTTGACTGTGGATACTGGTGTTTTACTAGTCATAAATTTTGGTAGCATCTAGATTAAATGATAACTTATCTCAATAAGTTAGTTGTTTGTGTCCAACCTTGGCTACGCAACACTACTAGGAATCTTCGCCGAAGGCGCGAGAAAAAATCATCTCTGATGGTATTTGGGAGTGTCAACCTGCTTGTATTCTGTTGAACGTGTGGGAAAGAGCTACACTCGGTTTGACAATCGCTGGGACAATTTTCTCACAAGCCATTCTTGCACCCGATAAATTCCGTGCTGTTGGCCCTACTTGTAAAGCGGCTAAACCACCCATGATAAATAATTCACAACCACGCCAACGCAGACAAGTATCTAAAACTGGTAAACCTTTGACTATGGGAATGGGGTAGGCTGCTAAAATGTCCTTTAATAATGGTTCAGTGGTGACATCGAATTTAGTGCCAGTGGAAAGCCAAATATAATCGCACTCATGCTGACTACCATCACTACATTCTACGCGCCAATTTTCACCTAACCATTCGGCTTTTACTACTTGACAGTTTTCATCAATTCTGATTTTACCACGACGCATTTGTTGCCGTAGTTGGGTAGCGATCGCCGGTGTCATCGAGCCACCATTTCTAGCTTGCTGAATCATCATCACCCTTTGCCCCCAATCAGGTTGAGCAAAAAAATCTTTTAGATACTTTGGCCCTAACCAACCCGGTTCAGCATCGAACAACTTTTCTGCTAATTGTCGCCGAATCATTAAATGCACCTTTGCACCGCGAGAAATAGCACCTAATGCCAAATGTCCACTCGTCAAACCGCCGCCCACAATCAACACTCTCTTACCCATCAACTGCAATTTTCGTAAATCAATAGTTTGTGAGTGGCAAAGTCTATCTTGTGGGTAGGCTGTCTGAATTTGGTTTACCCAATCAGGTATTTGAATTTGAGCGTTACCACTTGCCAACACTACCCGCCGTGCAATGACTTCTTGTCCATCTTGTAAGCAGAGGCGGAAACGGGAACGCAAATGATGAGGTAAGGGTTCAATACTCTTGACTGCTAAAGGAATAACTTGCTCTTGCAACTGCCAAACTCGAATCACATCCTGACAGAAATCCTCAAATAGTTGCGTCCCTGGTAAATCATAGGGGGGAAATAACTCATGAGGACGAGATTCAGCAAATTTTCGTAAAGCGAAGGGGTTGGGGTCTGGATGATGAACTGCGGGAGAACGCAAATGTGGAATTTCCAAAGCCGCAAATTGCTGCTTCCAGTGACTCATCCACCTACCACTGGGGTCAAATACCGAGAATTTACCCCTGATAGACTGCCGTTTTTGCAGCAGATGGGTAGTTAAGGTAAGAGCATGAGGCCCTGCACCAATAATTGCCAGGTCAATTGTTTTAGGAAGAGCGATCGTAAATTGCATTGCTTACGAGACAATCTGGCTTTTATGATAATAGTTATCATTCTATATGCAGAAGATCAGTCCAGCAAAGTGATTCTGAAAATAGGGTATGGGGTATTGGGCATTGGGTATGGGCAAGAGGACTTGGGGACAAGGAGAATTGGGGACAAGGAGAAAGACTTGTTTCAAGTTCTCACCCCTTGTACCCCATTCCCCAGTACCCATTGCCCGATTACATCAACATCAGAGCTACTTCTTTGGCAAAGTAAGTCAAAATTAAGTCAGCCCCAGCCCGTTTCATACTGGTTAATGATTCCAAAATTACTTGTTTTTCATCAATCCAACCCATCTGGGCTGCGGCTTTAATCATCGCGTACTCGCCACTGACGTTGTATGCTGCAACTGGTAGATTTGTAGCTTCTTTTACCCGACATATTATATCTAAGTAAGCTAAAGCAGGTTTGACCATGATGATATCTGCACCTTCGGCAATATCCAGTTCAATCTCTTTTAAAGCTTCTTTGGCATTAGCTGCATCCATTTGATAAGTCTTTTACAACTAACCCCAGTTTTCCCTCTTTGGCCTTAATTTGACGGCATTCTGACGCAATTTGTGAAACGGTGATGCCCCTTGAGTCATTCATATAAAGCGGCAGTTCTGAGGCAATATCAACGATTTTGGCAATAAGCGTGAATTCCCAATCTGCTAAAGGTTGAAATTTGGCTCGATGTCTGCGGATGCGATCGCTCCTTAGTGGCGTTAATCCTAAATGTTTGTAGGCATTGGTGACGCTAATTAAACTCCACAGCCTGTACTCTAATTGTTTCTTTGTCATCTCCAGCGAGAAGATAGCCACAGGTAAATCGTGGAGCAATATCATCTTGAGAGCTAGTTGCAACGAAATCTGGGACTTTCCCATTGACGGTCTACCCGCAACTATGGTGAGCGTACCGCCTTCAAATCCAACCATTAAATTATCGAGTTCATCAAGTCCTGTAGAGTAGATAGGGCTTCCTGAATCTAATTCCTTGTAAGCTGCAATAGTAATTGTGCTGTTGTGTTCGGTGTTTGAACCAAAGCTTTGGTTAGAAAGCTGGAATACTTTCTGTTGCGATTGGTCAAGGATTTTGGGTAACTCAGTTTCAGTTTCGTAACCCAGATGCACAATTTCATTGCCAGCCTTGATTAACTGCCGCCGCAGGTATTTTTCCATTACTAACCCTGCCAAAGCGTCGATGTTCACAGCTGACACCGTGCGGTCTACCAGAGTTGCTAATTTATTTCTCCCGCCAATACGGACTAGTATTTCATGGTCAGTCAGCCAACTGGTGACAGAGAGCAAGTCTGTAGGTTTACCCTGGCTGTGAAGGCGCAGCGCTGCTTGATAGATATCTTTGTGAGCGCTGATGTAAAAAGCTTCTGGAATCAAAGAATCGCTCACTCTACCTATTGCTTCTGGGTCAAGCATGATACCGCCTAAAATCGCCTCTTCCGCCTCAATATTTTGGGGTGGCAGGCGATCGCTACCTGAAGAATGAAAACTTAGTTGTTCAGCCATAAGCTAGTTGAGATTTTAGATTGATTCATACTGTGTTGCCGTACATGGACATAGCTTGCTGTCGTTGTTGCTCAAGTTCCTCTTGAAACTTTTTCATTTGACTGCTACGGCTACTTTGAGATTTTTTGGACTCGGCTTGTTGGTACGTCACAAATTTTTTGTAATAAACTTCCCAACGGTTCTGTCCAGCTTTACCCGGATTTCTCACAAAGCTTGAAGAAACAGGGGTCAAAAACTGCCAAAATGCATATTGCACAACAATTTCAGCAGTTTGAAGTATGACCCCAAATAAAAATGATTGTATACCAGAACAGTT
>JAESGB010000096.1_pt1 | contig 28883 bp, 24 predicted proteins | sample 9266211 | NCBI WGS metagenome assembly JAESGB01 (sample SAMN14514844, study PRJNA621659) | algae metagenome | isolation source: Goleter apudmare HA4340-LM2 and co-occurring heterotrophs from cave wall... | place: USA: Maniniholo cave, Kauai, Hawaii | collected 2009-07-28 | reverse complement strand
AGCCCCGGATGATGGCGAGCACGCTGGCAGCTAATTTGAGCAGGATGCTACCCGCCAGTGGCAGAGAGCGTGAGCAGAAAAACCGGCTGTTTGCGAGCAGACGCCGCTACGATTGCAAGCGCCTACATGTAGCCGATCCATGAGACCCTGATTGTCCCAAGGTGCCTCCATGCCACGCTCGGCCAACCAGTCGACCTTGGGGAGGACGGCTTGGCGCATGCACATGCCAACCGACACGGCCGAAGGTGCGAGCAGATCGAGGTGGAACCCCGGCACCGTGCGGCTCGCGATATCAACCATCAGCGTGAGCCACGGCCGCCCGATCGGCTTGCGATACAGGTCGTCGACTACGATGACGTCGACCAGGGTGTGATCCGATTGGACGAGCTCCAGCGCATAGCTGGCCTCCAATACACCGCGTGTCGGCTCCCATTTGTCAGCAGCGGCCTTGGACCCTTGCCTGCGCGCCGTGACCGTCTGGGGAGGCAATCTGCTTAATCGCGCTTGGATCGCTTTGGTGCTGGGCACTTTCAGCCCGATCTTCTGCTCCTCATGTCGGAGCCAGCGGCGGAGCGCCTGCACACTCGGCTTCTCGAGGGTGAGGTAACAATCCGCGATGCCTCGAGCGATCAACTGTTCAGCCGCCGATGAGAGCCGCCGCTCTCCCCTCTCCCGCCCCCGCGGGCGCGGCAACAGCGAGGCGGCAACGGGCGACGCACGGTAAAGCTGGAGAAGCTCGTGAAAACGGGCGCGACCCAGCCCGAGCTGACCCAGCGCTTCGGCGGCTGCGTTGCCCGGGATGCGGGCCAGCGCAGCAAGTGGGCGGATGATCTTCTCGCGGCGGTGCGCTTCTGCCCAGTCAGCGTCGCTCGCCGTCTTCAGGTCCGCGGTTCGCATGGTACGACGCCTCGGCTGATCCAGCTTGGCGAGCGTCCGCTCTTTTGAGGAGATTGTCCACTCTTTCAGGTGTGGACGGACTTCAGTCGAGATTTGCCGACTGCGTCCACCTTTTCAGGAGAACCGACATCCACACGCCATCTGCTTGACCGGTTCTTAACCGTCTTTCGGCACAGCGATCCCGCGGTACACGCGAGGGGACCTGGCTTTGGACGTGCAGCATCGGCAATTTGTACGGGCAGACGCGGGCGCGTGGCATGATGCCGCGGCGCCGGCGATCGACGTGACCATCGTGATGCCGTGCCTCAACGAGATTCAGTCGCTGCCGCATTGCATCGGCAATGCGCTCGACGCGCTCGCGCGGCTGCGGGTCGATCATGGCCTCCACGGCGAGATCGTGGTCGCCGACAATGGCTCGACCGACGGCAGCCAGGCGCTGGCGACCGCGTTGGGCGCGCGTGTCGTGCCGATCGCGCAGCGCGGCTATGGCGCGGCGCTGATCGGGGGATGCCATGCCGCGGCCGGCCGCCACATCCTGATGGGCGATTGCGACGGCAGCTATGATTTCACGCAGGGCGTGGCGATGGTCGCGCGGCTCGAACAAGGGTTTGACCTCTGCATGGGCAGCCGCTTCAAGGGCGGCATCGCCAAGGGCGCCATGCCGTGGAAGAACCGCCACATCGGCAATCCCGCGCTGACGGGCCTGCTCAACCTGTTCTTCCGATCGGGGATCAGCGACGCGCATTGCGGGCTGCGCGCAATCCGCCGCGACGCCTTCGTCCGGCTGGGGCTGACCGGCAGCGGCATGGAATTCGCCAGCGAAATGGTGATCAAGGCGGCGCTCCTGAAGCTGCGCATCACCGAGCTGCCCGCGACGCTTTCGCCCGACCTGCGCCAGCGCGCGCCGCACCTGCGCCCATGGCGCGACGGCTGGCGACACCTGCGCTATCTGTTCATGCTGTCGCCGACCTGGGTGTTCGGCGTGCCGGGCGTGCTGGCGGTCGGCGCCGGGCTCGCGATCCTGACGATCGCGATGCTGCATGCATTCGGCGTGCTCGGCCCGGTTCCGTTCGGCGAAAGCTGGATCGTGATCGGCGCGCTGCTGGCGGTTACCGGCCATATGACCGGACTGATGGCCGTCGCCTCGCATCTTTATGGCCTACGCGCGGGCTATCGCCTGCCCCACGGCTTGCTGGCGCGCAGCCGCGGGCTGCTGACATTGGAAGGCTGTGTTATTGCCGGCCTAGTGCTGATCGCCACATCGATCATCACCATGATCGCCGTCGCGGTTTACTGGGGAGCCGGCAGCTTTACCGCCTTGCCGTCAATCCTGCCGGTCGCCCTGGCGGGCGTGGGTGGGGCAGTTGGACTACAGACCTTGTTTGGCGGTTTTCTGCTTGCCGTGATTGGCGGCAACGAAGCCAATTTCCTTCCTGATTTCCATGCCTTTGACCGGGCCGCGCGTGCATGAAGGCGCCTGGCGCCCTCCATGCCCTGTTCGCCAGTTCGCCGCGCTACCTGGCGGTGAGCGGGTTTTGCGTCGCGCTGAACGTGGCGCTGCTTGTCGCGCTCGACCGCCTTGGCCTGCATTATACGGCGGCCGTGATCGCAGCCGCGCTGGTGCTGATCCCGACGAGCTATACGCTGCACCTTGCGCTAACCTATCGCGTCGCCTCGGGGAGCGACACATTCCTTCGCTATGCGGGCGCGCAGCTAATCAACGTGCCGGCGGGGATGCTGTTGTTCTTCCTGCTGCGGGACTGTGCCGGTTTGCCCATGGTCTGGGCCGCCCCGGTCGTGACCGGCCTGATGTTTCTCTACAATCTCACAAGCAGTTTCTGGGCGATCGCCATGCGTCGCCCGGCCACGCGTTGAAAGGCGCCGCCATGACCATTGCAACCGACCTGCTGACCGAATTCGTCGCGCGCTATCCCGCGCAGCCAGCGACCGCCTGGTTCCGGGCAATCGAGATCGACGAGCTCGCGCAGGCGATGGCCGATGTACGAGGACTGGGGCTGGACCTTGGCTGCGGCGACGGCATCCTCACCGACATCCTGTTCGCACGCATCGGCACGACCCCCGATCTGGTGGGCATCGATCCCGATCCGCTCGAAACCGAGGCGGCACGGAAATACCCTTTCTACCGCCGTCTTCATACCTGTGGAGGTGACGCCATCCCGGAGGCGGACGGCACATTCGACTATATCATTTCCAATTCCGTGCTGGAGCATATTCCCGACCTGGAGCCGGTGATCGCCGAGGCAGCCCGCCTGCTGCGGCCAGGTGGACGGTTCTTCTTCACCGTGCCATGTCCCGGTTTCCACGAGAACTTGGCGGGCAGCATGTCAGGCCGCGATCGTGCCGGCTACCTTGCCGAGATGGATCGGCGGCTGGCGCATTTTCACTATTTGTCGGCAACCGACTGGCAGGCGATGTGCGCGCGCAACGGCCTGACGCTTGATGATGCGCGCGGCTACATCAACCGGGGCCAGATGCGCCGTTGGGAGACGCTGTCGCGCCTTACTGGCGGTCTGCTGTACAAGCTGAGTGGCGGCCGTAGCCGTCCGATCGAGATCCAGCGCCGCCTGAAGCTGCGCAGTCTGCAGAACCATGCCGCGCTGCCGCGCCCGATCGCAGCCGGCATTGCCCGCACCATCATGCTGGGGGTGGACGAAGAGCCGGCCGGTGTGCCGTCCTGCCTGTTGGTGACGGGGCACCGCTGAGCCGCGGGGCAGATCAGGAATCGGTTAGCGGATCGTAACCATCGATCGCGCCGGCGACGGTGCGCAGCGAATGGTCGAGCGACAATTGCGTGCGGTTGGCGGCATACCAGTCGGCGACACGCGCGCGCCATTGCGGATTGTCGCGCCGTACCGCTGCGATCGCGCGCGCCAGCGCGGCGGGCGTGGGGGCGGCGACGAGGCCGTTGCTGCCGGGTTCGACCAGCTCCACCGCGGCATTGTCGGGCGCCTCGACCACGACGACAGGCACGCCATAAGCCGCAGCCTCGACCACCACCATGCCATAGCCCTCCCGCGCGGAAGGCTGCACGATCGCCGTCGCCTGCGCGAACAGCCGGTCAAGCGTGGCTTCCGACACAAAGCCGGCGAACGTCACCGCCGTCTCGATCCCGAGGCTTGCCGCCCGCTGCGCCAGTCGCTCGCGCTCCGGCCCGTCGCCGACGATCAGCAGCCGCAGCGCCGGATCGTCCCCGTGCGCCAGCGCAAAGGCGTCGAGCAGCAGGTCGACGCGCTTTTCCGCGATCAGCCGCCCGGCATAAAGGATCGTGGGGGGATCGCCAGCCGCAGCCGGCGCCTTGTCCCCGCCGGCATATTCGCCGGTCAGCAGCGTCGCATCCCGCCCCAATCCGGCGAGGCGATCGCGATGCAGCCGGCTGAACGAAAAGGCGCGCTGCGGCAGCGCGGCGCACAGGCGCTGCACCCACCAGCCGATCCGCCCGGCCGCGCCGAGATACTCGCGCCAGTAATCGGCGCTCCACACCTCGTGCCAGTCCACCCCCAGCGAATAGCGCCCCAGCGGCCGCAGCACGCCCGCCGCGAGCAAGGAAAAATAAGGAAAGCTGGCGAGATGAACGTGGTCATAGCGCCGGCCATGCCGCAGCAGATGGCCGAACACGCCCAGGCCAAAGCGCAATGGCGGCGCGATCCGCCGTTTGCCCTCGTTATAGAGCGCCATACGCGGCGTGACCGCGACGACGCGAATGCCAGGCAGCGCGGGCGCATCATGATCATCCCATTGCCGCTGCGTGACATAGGTGACGTCATGCCCCTGCGCGGCGAGCCGCTCCGCCAGCGCGCGATACCAGCGCTCCGCCCCGCCGACCGTCCAGGGAAACAGGCAATCGTAGATGATGCAGATACGCATGGCTTACCTTAGCGGCGCACGCAGGCACGTGCGCCCGGCGATCGGGGCGGTGCGGCGGGCGAAGAGCGTGGCGTCCGCTGGCGTGCCGGGGGCGAAGCCGACATGCGGAAAATGCGCGCGGCCGAGCAGCGTCACCGTCCCGCGTGCGCACAGCGCCGCGACCTGCTCGGGCAGCAGGTGCACGCTGGACACCACCAGCGGCCGATTGGAAAGGTCGGCGCGGTTGCGCACCTGGTCGATCGCGCTGAACGGCGCCTCGGTATCGAGGATCACCACGTCGCTGCGCTGCCGCTCGATCAGCTGGGTGAGCTGCGCATAGGGCATTACGAAACGGTGCGCGGTGACGACCTGCCAGGCAAGGATCGGCAGCGTGCCGAGCGCGAGCAGCAGGGCAAGGCCCTCCGCCTGCCGTGGCGTGCGGCGCGCGAGCTCGCGATAGCCATAGCCCGCAAGCAGGATCGCATTGCCGAGCAGCCCGTGGAGGTAGCGATACCCCCAGCCATGCCCCTGATACGGCAGCAGCACCGTCATCGCGAGCAGGGTCAGCAGCACGCCTGCCACCAATGGCCGCGCCACCCCCTCGCCGCGCCGGATCGCGGGCACTGCGAGGATAGCGAAGGGCAACACAAAGACGGCGTTCCAGGTGGTGGCGCGCAGCAGATTGTAGAGCATCAGCGGGATCGTGCGCGGATCGCGGTCGCGCAGCAGCGGCAGCACGCGATCATGGAGAAAGCTCGCGCCGCCTGCGGTGCTGCCGCCCGGCTGGCCGATCGCAACGCCGCTCGTCGCCACCACGATCTGCGGCCAGCTGATCCAGAACAGCAGCGCCGCGGCATAGGCCAGCGCATAGACGCCGAACAGGCGCCAGCGGCGTGCGGTGAGCAGCGTCAGGATGAACGGACCGGCGAACAGCGGATGGAACACCACCTGGTGCAGCCCGATCGCGGCCGCGCCGACCAGCATCGCCGCGCCATGCGACCACCAGCGATCGCGCAGAAACAGCGACAGCCAGAGGAGGTTGAACGCGAGATGCGCGGTCATCGCATAAGGCGTCATCGCGGTGACGAGGATCTGCGCCGACAGGAGATACCCCGCCAGCACGACCCAGCGCGCGCCGGCGCAATCGGCAAACAGCCGGCGCGCCTGGCCATGCAGCAGCACGAGCCCGCCCGCCGCGAGCGTGGGGTTTAGCAGCGCCGGATCGGCAACCTGCGCAAACCCTGCGCGCAGCGCCGCGTTGACCGGCATATAGCCTGACACGAGCAAGGCGTGGTTCGGCACGTCGAGCAGGAAATCGGGCACCAGCGCCAGCGCATAGCCGCTCCACAGCGCCGGCAGCGGCAGCGCGAGCGCACCCGCGGCAAAGATCGCGCCGTCGAACCCGACCATCAGCTCGTCGCGCGTGAGCGGATAATCGCGCATGATCGCATAGGTGCCCCACCGTAGGCCAAGCGCGAGCAGCAGCGCGATCGCCAGCACGAGGCGCATGGGAGGTGCTGCGATCGGCAAGCGCCACCCCGGTGTCCAGCGCATCGCCAGCACGAACAGGCCGATCATCGCAATGGCGGCCGGCGCGTCCTGATGGAGAAAATACCAGCGCGTGACGATCATCGCCTTGGGCACCGCCAGCGCCACCAGCGCGGCCGCCAGGTACAGCACCATCCGACCCAGCGTGCTGGACGGCGAGATCATGCGGGCATCATCCATGCCGGCGTTCTAGAAGCGCGGTGCGGAAAACTGGTTAATGGTGTGGCTGTGGAGGCAACGCCGCAGATGCGATCAGCCAACAGTGATAAAGGACATTATCATACAAATTGCATCAGGTCGTTCTCATGATGGTCCTGCGCGGATTACAAGCGCGGCATTCACAGATGCCGGGATTTTCCTGGCATGTGCTGCGTCGCTGTAAGATCGAGGCCTAGCGCACAGGCTCTAAGCCCGCGCAGCAAGCTCTGCACTTGTAGGCCAAGACATAGTAACGACTCAGCGATTTTAGCAGCAGTCGGCTACTCGGCGACTGCCGCCAAAATCGCGCGGCCGTAAGCGGTCTTCTTGAACCGCTCGCCAGCCGCCCGCGCCTCATCCTTGCCGATAAAGCCTTGCAGATAGGCGATTTCCTCCAGGCACGCGATCTGAATGCCCTGGCGATGCTGCAATGTGCGGACGAACTCGCTCGCTTCGAGCAGGCTGTCGTGCGTGCCGGTATCGAGCCAGGCATAACCGCGCCCCATCTGCTCGACGAAAAGGTCGCCGGCCTCCATGTAGAGGCGATTGAGGTCGGTGATTTCCAGCTCGCCGCGCGCACTCGGCTTGAGGTTGCGCGCGTATTCCACGACGCGATTGTCGTAGAAATACAGGCCCGTAACCGCATGGTTCGACTTGGGATTTTCGGGCTTCTCCTCCAGGCTGATCGCGCGGCCACCCTCGGCGAGCTCGACCACGCCGTAGCGCTCGGGATCCTCGACGCGGTAGCTGAACACCGTCGCGCCCTGCGTGCGGTTCACCGCACTCGCCAAGAGGTCGGTAAGATGCGCGCCGAAGAAGATGTTGTCGCCCAGCACCAGCGCGACATTGTCGTCGCCGATGAAGTCCGCACCAATCGTGAAGGCCTGCGCCAGCCCCTCAGGCTTGGGCTGCTCGGCATAGCTGATCTGGAGCCCCAGCGCTGCGCCATCGGCGAACAAGCGCTTGTAATTGTCCAGATATTCCGGGCTGGAGATGATCAGCACCTCGCGGATGCCGGCCAGCATCAGCACCGACAGCGGGTAATAGATCATCGGTTTGTCATAGACCGGCAGCAGCTGCTTGTTCACCGCCAACGTCGCCGGGTGGAGCCGCGTGCCCGAGCCGCCCGCGAGAATGATGCCCTTCATGCCTTGGTGGCTCCGATCAGTTCGTCGAGAATGTCGCTCAATGCGTCCTGCCACGGACGCGGCTGGATGCCGTAAGCCGCACCGATCGCGGCATGGCTGAGCAGCGAGTTCGCCGGGCGCTTGGCCGGCGTCGGATAGTCGCTGGTGGGGATGCCCTTCACCGCGGCAGACGCCCCGCCGCGGTTGGTGCTCTGTGCGAAGATCTCGCGCGCGAAGCCCGCCCAGGTGGTCGGCCCGGCATTGGAGAAGTGGAACGTGCCGGTGGGGGCGTCGGCGTCCTCGACGAGGCGGACGGTGATCTGCATCAGCGCCTGAGCCAGATCCGCCGCGCTGGTCGGCGTGCCGTGCTGGTCCTCGACCACGGTCAGCGTGTCGCGCTCCGCACCAACGCGCAGCATGGTCTTCACGAAATTGTTGCCATGCGCCGAGACGACCCAGGCCGTCCGCACGATCGCATGGCACGCGCCCGAGGTGCGTACCGCCAGTTCGCCACTCAGCTTCGAGGCGCCGTAGACGCCGAGCGGGGCGACGGGATCGTCGACTTCCCACGCGCCGGCCTTGTCGCCGGCGAAGACATAATCGGTCGACACCTGCACCAGCGGGATGCCGGCCTTGGCGCACGCCTCGCCGAACGCGGCCGGGGCCATGGCGTTGACCGCCCAGGCGGTGACGACGTCGCTCTCCGCCTTGTCGACCGCAGTGTACGCCGCACCGTTGATCACCGCGGCCCACGGGCGCTCCGCGACCTTGGAGAGAATCGCGGCGGTATCGGTGAGGTCGAGATCGGCGACGTCGATCGCGACGACCTCATAGCCCGCCGGCCAGGCGCAGCGCTGCAGCTCGGTGCCGAGCTGGCCGTTTCCGCCGGTGACGAGGATCGCGCGGGTCATGCCGAAACTCCTGCCTGTTCCCCGGCGCAGGCCGGGGCCCAGTGACGCGGCAGGGCTTGGCTGGCGCAGCGCATCGTTACCGCGACCTTCCCACCTGGGCCCCGGCCTGCGCCGGGGAACAGGAGCGCGCGGCTCACGCCGCAACCCCGCGCCGCTGCGCCGCGCCCTTTTCGACGATCGGGCGCCACCAGGCCTCGTTATCGAGATACCAGCGCACCGTCTTCTCGATCCCGGTCTCGAACGTCTCCTCAGGCCGCCAGCCGAGCTCCTGCTCGATCCGGGTCGCGTCGATCGCGTAGCGCTTGTCATGCCCCGGCCGGTCGGCGACCGAGGTGATCTGGTCGGCATAGGGCTTGCCGTCGGCACGCGGGCGCAAGGTATCGAGGATGCCGCAGATCGTGTGCACCACCTCGATATTCTGCTTTTCGTTGAACCCGCCGATATTGTAGGTCCGGCCAAGTTCGCCACGCTCAAACACCGCCTGCAGCGCGCGGACGTGATCCTCGACGAACAGCCAGTCGCGCACCTGATCGCCCTTGCCGTAGACCGGCAGCGGCTCGCCATCCAGCGCCTTGGCGATCATCAGCGGAACGAGCTTTTCGGGGAAGTGATAGGGGCCGTAATTGTTCGAGCAATTGGTGATCAGCACCGGCAGCCCGAAGGTGTGGCCCCAGGCGCTGACGAGATGGTCCGACCCCGCCTTGGACGCCGAATAGGGCGAGCGCGGGTCGTAAGGCGTGTCCTCGGTGAAGAGGCCTTCCTCGCCGAGCGAGCCGTAGACCTCGTCGGTCGAGATATGGTGGAAGCGGAAGCGATCCTTGGCGTCGCCCTCAAGGCCCTGCCAATAGCCGCGCGCCTCGGCGAGCATCGTATAGGTGCCGACGACATTGGTCTGGATGAACGCGCCCGGCCCGTCGATCGAGCGGTCGACATGGCTTTCCGCGGCGAGGTGCGTGATGACGTCAGGCTGGAACTCGGCGATCGCGGCGCGGACCGCCTCGGCGTCGCAGATGTCACCCTGGACGAAGCGGTAGCGGTTCGAGCTTGCCACCCGCTCGACCGTCGACAGCGTGCCGGCATAGGTCAGCTTGTCGAAATTGAGCACCTCGTAGTCGGTGTTCTCAATGAGGTGCCGGACGAGCGCCGAGCCGATAAAGCCGGCCCCGCCGGTGACGAAGATACGCATGGGGTGTTTGGTCCTTCAGGCGAGCGGGGCGAGCGGATTGCCGTCGTAGGGGAAGGGGCTGTCGAAATCAGCGAGGCCCGGCAGCTTCCGATCCTTTTCCGACAATTCGGGCATGGTGCCCGCGGGGATCGGCCAGTCGATCCCGACCGAATCCCAGCGGATCCCGCCATCGGTCTCGGGCGCATAGGTGTCCGAGCATTTGTAGGTCACCTCGCAATCGGGCTCGAGCGTCACGAAGGCGTGCGCAAAGCCGATCGGAATGAACAGCTGGTGGCCGTTTTCGGCGGAAAGCTCTGCGCCGACCCACTGGCCATAGGTCGGCGAGCCTTTGCGTACGTCGACCGCCACGTCCCAGATCCGGCCGCGGATGCAGCGCACCAGCTTGTCCTGCCCGCGCGGCGGGGTCTGGAAATGCAGCCCGCGAAGCGTGAACGCCGGCACCGACAGCGAGTGATTGTCCTGCACAAAGCGGCAGGTGATGCCAAGCGCGGCGAACGCCGGCTCCGAATACACCTCGGTGAACCAGCCACGGCTGTCGCCGAAGCGGCGGGGGGTAATGAGTTGTACGGGGTTCATGACGGGGCTGATACGAACAAAACCGGCAAGGATGAAGCATTAGTTGGCCGGGCAATGGAGCGGCGCGCGGTGCGTGCACGCACCGCCATACCGGCAAATTTGACGATTTCTTGTCGAGACACAGGTTCACCGCCTTGTCGGTGAACCTCGCATATCGATGAGAGTTGGCATCGTTGCCATGCACCAAACCAGCGATAACGACGCCGGCAGGAGATCAGTTTTGCATAACATCACAACCATCGACCGGCGCTGGATGCTGGGCGGCACGCTGCTGGCCATGGCATCGGCGGCCTGCGGCCAGACAGGACGGACCAGCAACGCCGGTTCGGTGCGCGCTTTTGGTGCAAAGGGCGATGGCGTGACGGATGACGGCCCGGCCATCCAACGGGCCATAGACGCAGCGGCCAAGCTGGGAGGCGGAACAGTGACGCTGGACCCAGGCACCTATCTTTTGCGCTACCGCCCGTCCGAAGACGGCGATGGCGGCAGTGCTCTGACATTGCGATCGGGCGTGATAATCGAAGGCACCGATCGTACGCGATGCATTCTGAAGCTGGCTGGCAACCAGCTAGGTCCAGGCAGCTATGCACGGATCATTGCCAGCAGGGGCGAGATCCAGAATGCGGCTCTTCGCGGATTCACCATTGATGGCAGCCGCCAGGCGCAAGGCGAGTTCCGCGACACTTTTGGAGGAGCCGCGGTGCTGCTCGGATGGAAAGGCCGGTGCGTCAACGTGACGGTGGAGAATTTGCATGTCCACGACGCCGTCGGCCAGGGGATCATGCTGCAGGGCTCGATCGACAATGTGTCGCGCAATCTCAAGATTGCCAACAATCTGGTGGAGCGGACGAGCTTTATCGGGATTCAGTGTTCGCAATTCGACGGCGTGCAGATCGTCGGCAACCAGATCAATGATTGCTACGACAATGCGATCGACGTCTATGGCGACGATACTCGTGGTCATTCCACCGTGGTGACATCGCACCATGCGACGATCACCGACAATCGCATACGTGGATGCAGCATCGGCGTGTTTCTGGAAACTGTTGCCGACTGCGTCGCCGCGCGCAACGTCATCGCCGATTGCCGAACCGCCGGCGTGCGCGTCAATCGCATTCATGGCGAGCCGCGCAATCTGACGATCGAGCGCAATCAGATCAGCGATACACCGATCGGCGTCGCCATAGGCGGCGATACGGGCGGCGTCGCTATCAGAGGCAATGACATTGGCGGCTTTACCAACGCCGGGATCGAATTCAGCTACAACGTCAGCCGGGTAACCGCGACCGGCAACCGCTTCTTGCCCGCCAGTTCGACAACCCCGATCATCCTGGGCAAGCCGACAAAATTGGGCACCACGCCAGAGGAGCAGCTTGCCCATATCGTTGCCCAGGGCAACCGTGTGCCGCGGAGCCATGCAGCCGACAAGCGCTTCGTCAATCGTTATCGGCAGGTGGTGGACGTGACAGTTGGCGGCTTCATTCCCCAATAGCCGCTCCCGTCTAGGCTCGGCTCGGCTCGGCTCGGCTGGAACCTGCGAGCAGGATCAGCGCCGGCATAATCAGGCGGTGACAAGTCGGATCATGACGGGCAAGGACGCCATCGGCCGGGCTTAAACTCGGCCGATGCACGAAAGCGGCGGTGTGCCACGCACACAAAACGTCGCCCCTTTTATGGTATGCGACTGAATGAATTGGCTGATCGGACAAGCGGCTCGCCATCGAACAGTGATGGTCGGGTTGGTGGCACAGGTCATTCAATATGGATCGGCGCTGCTGCTGATCCCGTTCATGGTGACGCGCCTTTCAGCCCCGACAATCGGGCTATGGTACGTCTTTGTTGCGGTACAATCGCTCGCCATTGTTTGCGACTTCGGGTTTCAGCCCAGCTTCACCCGCGCGATCGCCACGGCACGATCCGGCGCAAGGCGGCTTCAGCGGTCGGGATTGGGAGAGGTGGTGCCCGAAGGCGAACCACCCAATTTTCACCTCTTGGCCGAAATCGTTGCTGCGGCGCACCGCTTCTACCGCATTTTGGCGGTCGGCGTCGTTATCCTGCTTATTGCCTTTGGCCTGCCTTATGTCACGCTGCTGGCGCGTCAGGGCGGCCTGGAAACCGGCGCCGTGCAGATCGCCTGGCTGATCCTTTGCGCCAGCATCGGCGTGACGCTGGCATTGTTGTGGATCACCCCGGTGCTGATGGGCTCGGGAAGGATCGAGCAGAATTACTTTTACATCATTGCCAATCGGGCCACCTTCTCGCTGTTGGGCATCGGCGTTCTGCTGGCAGGTGGCGGACTGATTGCGCTGTCGGCAACGATGGTCGGCGCGCAATTGTTCGCACTGCTGGTTGCACGACGCATGCTGCGCGGCACGTTAGGCGGTCACAATGCCCGCAGCGCCGACCGGCAGGCAGTACGCGAGGTGCTCGGTACGCTGTGGCCAAATGCCGGCCGGATGGGAGCCGTCGCGATCAGCGGATTTCTGGTCACGCGCTTCAGCCTGTTTGCAATCTCCACCTTTGTGGGCGTCGCAGCGGGCGGCGTCTACGCCTTGTCGTTGCAGTTGCTGATGGCACTTTGTGCGGCCGCCCAATTGCCAATGCAGGTCGCCATGCCACGATTGATCGCCGCCCGGGTGGCGCATGACCGCGTCGCGCTGAAGCGCGCCTTCGGCGGCGCGATGATCCTTTTTTTCGTGATCTACGCAGTAGGTGCGGCAGTGATCCTGTTTGCCATTCCCCCAATGTTGACACTGATCGGCAGCAACATTGCCCTGCTTGCGCCGCCCGTGCTGGCTCTGCTTGCCGCAATCCTGCTGTTGGAAGGTTTCCATTCAAACGCCGCCTTTTTCATCACCACCGCCAACAACGTGCCATTTCTGCGCTCGGCGATCCTCTCGGGCATCGCTGTTGCCGCAGGCGCGACATTATTGGGGTGGATCGGAGCGGGCATGGCGGCCATCGCGCTGTGGCAAGGCGTTGTGCAGCTCGCCTACAACAATTGGCGCTGGCCATTGATGGCGTGGCGGGAGATTGCGCGAACATGAACGGGGACATGGCAGCAAAGACCACGAGCTTCGATTGGCACCCAGCCCCCGATGTCCCTCCTACCAATCTCGCCAGCGACTGCCTTTTCGAGAGCGAGCGCGCACGTGCGGAAAGACCGCGCCTGACCATCGCGATCCCCACCTATCGCCGGCCCGACCTCATCATCGACACGATCGCCAGCGTGCTGGCGCAAAGCGATCTCGACGGGGTCGAACTGCTGGTGGTCGAGGACGATCCGGCGACGGACGGCCTCGACCGACTGCTCGCTGCGCTGCCCGGGCTGCGTGACATTGCGTTCCGTTATTATCGCAACACGATCAATGCCGGCCTGTTCGGCAATTGGAACAACAGCCTGTCACTGGCACGCGGCGCGTGGGTCAGCATCCTCAACGACGACGACATGCTCGACCCCGCCTTTGTCGCCGCCATCCGGCACGCGCAGGCGGAGGATCCGAAAGCAGATGCCATCGTCTGCTCGCTGCGCTTCCTCGACCAGCGACACGGGTCCGGCGATGCGGCTGCACCGCTGTCGCGCGCCGAGAAGCTGCGCAACCTGTTCCGGTTCGGTCTGCGTAAGCGCCGGCGCCTGCGCGCCGCGCCGATGTTTTTCGGCAGCCTGGCGGGAAGCGGCCTTGGCCTTGTTGTGCGAACCAGCGTGATCCGGGCGCTTGGCGGCTATCAGGCGGCGGAATATCCCTCGGCCGACTATTTCTTCATGACCCGCCTTGCGCGCGACTATCGCTTTATCCAGTTGCGCAGTGCCCTTGCCATCTCGCGTGTCGACCAGAACGTGTCGGCGAAACCCGAAACACAGCTCGGTTTTCTGCGTTGCCAGGCCCGCCTGCAGGAAGCCTTGCTCGATAGTGGGGTCGCGCCTGGTTGGTGGCGCGGCATTCGCGCATCGACGCTGGGCATCGCGCTACGCCACACCAATCGTTACTGGCGCCAGCAATTCGATCGGACGGAGGTCGAGCGGGCGATCGCAGCGCCGGTTTCATTCCGTTATGTCCGGCTGGTCCGCTGGTATCGGCTGCTAATCGGGGCGATATGACAATTTCTGGCGAGCAGCCGCTGCGCATCCTGAATGTCAGCCAGAATTACCACATTTGCGGCGGCATGGATGTTGCCATGTTTCGGCTGGAAGCGATCCTGCGCGAACATGGTCATCATGTTGTGCCCTTTGCCGCGGCTGATCCGGCCAATCGCCCAACCAATTATGCGCACTATTTTCCGCCCGCGCCGCCAACCAGCAATACTGGAAACGGCAATCTGCTGCGGACGCTCTATTCGCCCGCCGCAGCCCGTGCGATCGGACGCGTGCTGGACGAACAGCAGATCGAGATCGTCCACCTGCACAGCTATTTCAAACGGCTGACCCCGGCGATCCTGCCCGAGATCCGCCGGCGCAGCATCCCGATCGTTCAGACGATGCACGAATATCGTGCGGTTTGCCCGATTTCGCTGCTGTATCGAGACGGACACCTGTGCACCGACTGCAAGGATCGTAGCTACGGCCAGGTGGTGCGCCATCGCTGTGCCGGGGGGTCATTGCCGCGATCACTGTGGAACATGGCGGAAATGCGCCTGTCCGATCTACTGGGCCACAAGCGCGACATCGCCCGTTATCTGGCGATCAGCGATTTCCAGCGTGACCGCCTGATTGAGATGGGAATGGATGCCAACCGGATCGAGACGATCCCCCATCCAATCGCCCTTCCCTCTTTGCTGCCTCCGGAACGTCCCGGCGCGGACGCGCTGCGCGATCATGCACTCTTCGTCGGGCGGCTGGAACGCTACAAGGGCATCTTTCCCCTGATCGACGTCGCCCGCGCGCTCCCCTCAATTCGGTTTGCCTTTGCCGGCGAAGGCCCCGATGGCGAGGCAGCGCGTAACGAGGCCGCAACGCTCAACAATATCGTATGGTATGGCAATCTGGACGGGGCGGCGCTTACAGAAGCACGCAACCGCGCCTTTTGCGCGATTGTCCCATCTCTGGGGCCCGAACCTTTCGGCCTAACCTCGATCGAGGCACTGGCGCATGGCCTGCCGGTCATCGCGTCGGCAATCGGCGGGTTGAGCGAAACGGTTCTGGACGGGATCGACGGCTTTCACGTCGCACCGGGCGATGTCGTCCAGATCGCCGATCGCGTCGCGCGGCTGGCAGCCGATCCGGCGCTGGCGCGACGCATGGGTGAGGCCGGCCGGACGAGAGCTGCCAGCGACTTCTCACCCGAGCGCTATTACCAACGAACCAGAACCGTCTACGCCAACGTTTTGGCCAGCGCAGGAAGGATGGTTGGATGATCGGAACGCTGATCACAAAACTGACCGGTCGGCATTATGCGATCAACAGCAGCGATTTCGGTTATCTGCTGGCGAAAGGCGGCATCCCGTTTGTGCGCGGCATGCTGTGGAGCGTGCTGCGCCTGCGCAAGCCATCCGGCCTGCTGCTGGGACCGGGAATCCAGTTCGTCCAGTCCAGTCGGTTGAAGCTGGGCCGGGGCGTTGCAATTGGTGCCTATGGCTATGTCGACGCCGCCGCACGGCACGGATTGGTCCTCGGTGACCGGGTCACCTTGCGCGAACGCGTCTGGATCCAGAGCCGGAGCGGCCTCAACGAGCGCGCCGTCGGCCTCATCATCGGCACGCGCAGCTACATCGGGCCCAATGCGGTGATCGGCCTCGGCGGCGCGGTGGCGATCGGCAGGGAAGTACAGATCGGCGCCGGGCTGACGATCACCGCAGAGTCGCACGAAGCGGGACCAGACGGCAGTTTTGTCTCAGGCGCCGTATCGCGACGGGGGGTGACCATTGGGGATCGATGCTGGCTTGGTAACAACGTGTCGATCCTTGACGGTGTGACGATCGGCGAAGGATCGGTGATTGGCGCAGGATCTGTTGTAACCCGGTCCATCCCCGCTCGCAGTGTAGCGGTGGGCACACCCGCCAAGGTGATCCGGTCGATCAAGGCTTGAGACCATCCTCACCAGCAGCTGAAGCGCTTCCGGTTCGACCAAGCGCCCGATCGGCAAAGGCGATGTCGAGCCGGCTCATCGCGGCATAGCCCGCATCGCTGGGGTGGACACCGTCCGCGATCTGGATGCGGCCGGCGCGATGTTCGGCGTCGAAATCAAGGATCCCGACACCTTGTGCTCGCAAGGGGCCGGTGGTGATCATGCGATTAAATGCCTGCCGTTCGCGTTCCTGCGCGGCGGGCAAGCCGTTGCGCGGCATCACCGTTGCAACACCAACGATCCAACCGCCGTTACGCAGACGGCTCACATAATCTTGCAAGATGGCGAACAGCGGAGCCGCCTTGGCGCCGAGCGCGAAATCATTCGAGCCCGCCTCGATGATCGCCACGTTCTTGCGGCCCGAGCGATAATAATGCTCGACCGATTCCACCTGTCCGGCAAGCGAACCCAGGGTGATGCCGTTTATCCCCTCGTTGGCCACGATTACCGAATTGCCGACATGGGCCTGATACAGGCCAGGCCGTGCCAGCGTCATGGGATCGCTGGACGCAACACCTTCGGTGATGCTGTCGCCAACAAAGACGACCAGATCCGAACGTTGTCGCCCCATGCCCAACGCGATCACAACGCCGATCGCCAGAACAACTGCTGCAGCGATGCCCGCATAGACCTGAAAGCGGCTGATCCCCTGCGCACGCCAGACGCCGTTGCTCTTGATCATCGAAACGCCGCACTGGGCGCACCGGCCAACCGTCTGACCTCCACTGACGCGAACACTTCTTCCGGCCCGGTGATGCCGGCCAAACAGACATGAAAAGCCCTGCTTTACGTTCACTGCGCTCCCCCTTTTCCGGCCAGCTAGCCGTGTCCGGCGGTTCCTCGCAACGGCAATCCGAACCGTCGCGGCACGGATAAATGCAACAGCTAGGGGCGCGTTCGGATAAAAGGGCCTGAGGGGGCTGGCGGCGCAGGCAGTAGCGGCTGCACCGGGCCAACGCGGAACAAGGCTTTTGCCTCGCGAAACACAAACGGATGCCGGGCATGCTCCAGCGCCAGGAAAACCCACAAGATCGGCATGACCTTTGATGAGGTGAAGATGTCGATGAAGACAGCCGCCACCACCAGCATGACCAGTGAGAATTTTCCGACGCTGCGTGCTTTAAGCGTGCGCAGGGCAGCAATGATCCAGGCGATAAATAAGGCCATGCCGATGAGCCCGGTTTCACCGAATACGCGAACATAATAGCCGTCAACGGCGTTGCTCCAGGCGCCCGGCCCCCAACCAACCAACATCGTCACCCATGTTGCCGCGGTTGATTTGATAATGATCGGCCAACGCACCGCACGATATTTGAAGCTGAGGTCGCCGCGCGTGTTGGGCATGTAGTGAAAAATCAGGACGCCGTTTAGAAAGCGCTCCCGATAGAAGCTGGGCCGCGGCACGGTTGGCGTGTGCTTCCAAGTGTAGCTCAGCAACCCGGCCATCGCCAAAGGTGTCTCGGATTCACCCAGGCGGGATTTGCTGATCGCGGAATAAATCGGTTGCGCGGCAACCGTGGCGACCACCGCGCCAGCGAAACCGATCGCCATCGTCCGCCCCGGTCGTGCCGCGGCTAGGCTGATCAGAACGCCCAACAAGGTGATGCGGGCCTGCGTCAGAAAAACGAGCACGACCATGAAAGGCGTCAGCCAGATCGACGGCGCGGCATAAGCCAGCATCGCCAGCATCGCCGACGTTTCAAACGGTCCGGAGGTATTGATGGTCAGTCGCTCGGTCGCCCCAGTGAACTTACCGATACGCGATATCACGCCGAAATATTCCGCACCGCCCCACACGATAAAGATCGAGCAAACAACAAGGCAGGTCCAGCGCAGCGCGCGGACGCTGATCTTCGGCGCGGCTTCGTACATGATAAAGAACCACGTCATATATTGCGCAAGACGCGCACCATAGACAGGGCCGACCAGTCCCCCCTGGGCGATATTCACGATGGCGGATATCAGCCCGAAAGCGACAAAGGCGAGGTAAATCCTCGCATGGCCCGGGACTGAAAACTTACGCTTTGCCGTGACAACAAAGATTGCAAACGCAAACGCGCTGATCAGATCCTCCGGCCGGATGGCTGCCGAACCGACCGTATAAAGATCCACTTTGGGCGCCAGAACATAAAGCGCGAAAAGGATGAGGTAGATGTTCATCGCGCAGTTCCGGAAGATCGGGAGATAAGATGGCTCAAGATGGATCAGATGTTGCGCTGTGCGCTATGTCACAGGCGAGCCGTTGGAAGCAAATAAGCGTACGGTGACGAGCTGTGGAAACAGCGCACGGGCTTCACGGTCTGCCGCTGCCTTGATGCTGCGCACATGATCCACGCATGCGCCACGCACGGCGGACCAATCCATGGCAGCGTCGGAAATGCGAGCCTTGATCAGGGCTATGTCTGTCGGGAATTCAAGTGCCAGCAGATGCTGCGGGGTGCGGATACGATCGCGAATGCACCCCGTGTCGCTGGCGACGACGTCCACCCCGCGGGCAAAAGCCTCCAGCATCACGAGCGGCTCAGCCTCGTCGACCAGCGTGGTGGCTAGAACAAAAAGATCGATGTCAGCGAAAAAGCGCTCCTTGTCGGCACCCTCAAGCGCGCCGCGATACTCAACATGTCCCGGATGTGCCGCCACAGCCGCATCGATTTCTGCCCGCAACGCCGGATCGGCACATGGCCCGGCAAGCACTAGGCACCAGTCATGCCCTTGCGCCAAAAGTCCTGCAAACAGTTGAAGCAGGTAAGACACGCCCTTTTCGCGAGTCAGCACGCTCATATGCCCCAGCGTCACCGGCCGATTGGGGCGATCTGGCACCGTATCGGTATTTGGACCGAACAGATAGGCGTTGGATAAACTGGCCGACCGTGCGTCATCACCGCGCAGATACATGTCGGTGAACCGCCGCCGCATGTCTGGCGACAGCAGGATATGACGTTGCCGATGTCCGCCACAGGCTACCAGCAACCGCATAGCGCGTGCCGGACCTGCGTTGATCGGTCGAAAACTGTGGTGGTGTACGTAATGAACGATGCCGCACAGCCGGAGAAGCAGCACCAGCGGCGCGAACAACCAGACTCCATTCTGACCCGGTATCGACAAATAAGCCCGGTCGCGCCGCCTGCTCCGTAGCGCCAAAGCCGTGATTGCCCGGACAACCCCGCGCAACTTGCTGCCGTTTGTTCCGCCGATATCGTGTAGGCGAAGCGCCGCGTTGCGGGTGGCAAACGCTTCCAGCATTGCCCGATTGCAATTGGATTGCCCGTTGAGCGGTGGCGGCAGCGCCCCAACAAACCACAAAGCCGAACGCGCGTCCGCCGTTTCCTGAGACGCACCGTCAATCGGCGAAATGGCGGGGGTGGACATGAAACAAAACAGGCCTGAGGCGAAGAGCGGAGGGACGCGCGCCGTTGCCATCGCGAAACCCGTATGCGAGACGCGCGCCCTACCCAGGATCGCGGGCAAGGAAAAGTGACCTTAGTAAAAGATTTGCGCCGCGGCGACTTTATCGTGTCGGCAGGATTGCTGTGTTTGGCCTTGCTGTTGGGCGGCGGCAGTCCTGTGTCCCCGCTGCAGCGAATGGTGGTCGAACTGGCCGGCGTCTTTGCACTCGGCTGGTTTTTCGTCCGCGGGTGGCGCGCGCCGCGTGATCGGGCCATTACCGGCGCGCTTGCCATCGTAGCGGCGCTTGTTGTCCTGGTTCTAGCTCATCTCGTTCCCCTGCCTCCCGGTGTCTGGCAGGCGCTTCCTGGTCGGCAGATCGTCGCCAATGTTCTCGCTACGGTCGGCGCAGGCGATATCTGGCAGCCGCTCAGCCTTGATCCTTCGGCAACGCGGGAGGCCGGGTATTTCCTGATCCCCCCGGTCGCAATGTTCATTGCCACGCTCCACCTCGACCGTGACGCGCAGATGAAGCTGATCCTGATGATCGTGGTGGCTGCGGTGGTCAGCGCCTTGCTTGTGATGCTCCAGGCGCAGGGCGCGATGGGACTCACGCTCTACGACGCCCCGCATGCAACAAAGGGCAAGGGCATTTTTGCCAACAAGAATCATAATGCCGCATTCCTGGTGACCGCCATTCCCCTGGCCGCCATGCTTGGTCAAAGTCGCGTATGGTTTCGGCAACCTGCCACGCAGCGGGCGGTGACGGGCATCCTGGTCGCCTTGCTGGCGATCGCGGTGCTTGGATGCCTGTCGCGCGCAGGTATCGCGCTGCTGCCGGTCGGCCTTGTCGCCTGTATCCCGCTCTTCGGCGGATGGTCACTGGTTCGCCGCCACTGGAAGATCGCCGGTGGGGCGGTGCTGGCGCTTGCGATCGGTGCGGTGGCGATCGCCCGATCATCGATCGTGCGCGAAACAATGGATCGGTTCGCCGCCAGCCAGGACGGGCGATATGTCTTCTGGCCCGATGTGCTTGCCGCCATCAAACAATTCATGCCGTGGGGATCGGGCCTGGGCACGTTTGTGCCGGTATTTCGCATCAACGAGTCACTGGAAGCGGTTCACCCGACCTACACCAACCACGCCCATGCCGATTTTCTGGAAATCGCGCTTGAAGCCGGCATACCGGGATTGCTCATCCTTTTTGCCTTTTTCGGCTGGTTTGCGATCGTGTCATGGACGCGCCTGCGCGGTCGGCTTTCCGCATCGGGCGATGCACCGATACTGGCTGCTTGTGTCGGCATGGCAGTGCTGCTTGCCGCATCCATCGTCGATTATCCGTTGCGTACGCTGTTGCTCGCCTGCGTTTTTGCCGTTTTCGCGGCAATGATCGCATCGCCATTGCCCCTCACACGCTCGCGGATGGATCGGCGTCCTGCTCGCCATCAGTAAAGGCATGGTCAGTTCGCACGGGCGGCATGGCTAGCCAATTGGCCCAAGGCTGGGTAAGCGCCACATCAGCTGCAGAAAAGCTCTGGTGCTGAGTAGTTCCTTTCTAGAGGCCATGATGAAGGCTCGTTATCTCCTTCCACTGTTAAGCATGACGCTGAGCGCCTGCGTCTCTTCCGAAGACTGGAAGGGGCTGCCGACCGGCGAGGCCGCTTATCAGACGATCCCAGCGACCAACCCCATCGAAGGGCGTCCGGAATATCTCATCAGCCCTCAGGACAAGCTGACCATCACCGTCTTTCGTGAGCCGGACATGTCGGTCGAGGAAGCGCCGGTGGAGACAGGCGGTACCTTGGTCCTGCCGCTGATCGGGCGTGTTCAGGCGGCCGGCAAGACTACCGCCTCGCTAGCCCGCGACATCCAGTACGAGCTGGGATCGCGCTATCTGGTCGATCCGCGTGTGTCGGTGATCGTGGCGGAGTCCAAGGCGCAGAGCGTGACCGTAGACGGCGCGGTTGGCATGCCTGGTGTGTACGGGCTGCAAGGCGATACGACGCTGCTTCAGGCAATTGCCTTGGCCCGCGGTGCCGGACGTACCGCGACCTTCGACAAGGTCGCGGTGTTCCGCACGATCAACGGCCAACGCCATGGCGCGCTGTTCAACATCGCCGATATCCGTGCCGGCCATGCAGCCGATCCCGTGCTGCAGAGTGGCGATTACGTCGTTGTCGGCACCTCGGGGATCAAGGCGCTAGGCTACGACCTGCTGGGCCTGGCTCCTGCCGCGGCATTGTTCGTGCCGTTGGTCAATTGATCCTGGCCAACGTGCCCTCCGCTATCCTCGCTTGCCCGGACTTCGCATGAACAGTGTCACCGCTCTCCCTTCCCGTTCGCGCCTTGCCGACGGGAACATGCCGCCTCACGACGAGCTGCTGCAGGATACCTCCGGCCCGATCAATCTTCGGGCAGTATGGTCCGCGGTCTATCGCAACCGTATCAAGCTGCTGATCACCATCGTTGTTGCGCTGCTGATCGGCCTGTTGATCACTTTCCTCAGCACGCCAATCTATCGCGCCGAAGCCAAGATCCAGATCGACCAGCAATCCGCCCAGATCCTTGAGGGTGCGGATGTCGAGCCCACCGATTCCATCCTGGACGGCGATCGCTTTCTTCAAACCCAGCTCGACGTCATCAAGAGCCGCACCTTGGCGCGACAGGTAGCCGAGAGCCTCGGCCTGTACCGCAACAACGATTTCCTCAACAAAATGAACATCACGCCGGCGGATGAACCCCGGGGGACGTATACGCTTGCCCAAACACGTCGCGAGCAGGTGGTGGACGCGTTGCAGGAGAACCTCGATATCGAGCTGCCGGTCGACTCGCGCGTGGCAATTATTTGGTTCGACAGTCCCGATCGCCAACTGTCCGCCCGCGTCGCCAACAGCTTTGCCGACAGCTACATCACCAGCAACGTCCAACGGAAGTTCAACACCTCCGCCTATGCCCGACAGTTCTTGGAAGGACAGCTGCGGCAGACCCGACAAAAGCTGGAAGAATCCGAACGCGCGCAGATTGCCTATGCGCGATCTGCCGGGCTGATCGATCCCTCCTCGGGCGCCGCAGAGGGACAGCAATCCGGCCCGCGTTCGCTGACCGCCGCCAATCTGGTTCAGCTGAACCAGGCTTATTCGCAGGCGGTTGCAGCTCGGATCGCGGCCGAACAGCGCTGGCGCGAAGCATCAAACACCGCGCTGCTTAGCCAGCCGGAAGTGCTCAGCAATCCTGCGGTACAGACCCTGATCCAGGAACGCGCCAAGCTGCAGGCGGATTACGCCCAGAACGCCAAACGCTACCTGTCCGGCTATCCGGGGCAAACCCAGGCAGCAGCGCAGATCGAAACGCTGACGAACCAGATCGACCGCCTGGCCCGTGGCATTCGTGATGGCGTGCGCCAACAATATCAGATTGCCCGCAGTCAGGAGCAGGCACTCGAGCGCGACCTCAACCGGTTAAAGGGCACGACGCTCACCGAGCAGGGCCGCGGCGTCCAAGCCAACATCCTGCGCCGTGAGGTGGATACCAATCGGGCGCTTTATGATGCGCTGCTGCAACGCTACAAGGGCGTCAGCGCGACGGCGGGCGTCTCGTCAAACAACGTGTCGATCATTGATCGCGCCGACCCGCCGATCCGGCCGGTATCGCCGCGGCTTCTGCTGAACCTTGCCTTGTCGCTCTTCGCCGGGCTGCTGCTGGGCATCGGCTATGTTGTCCTGCGTGAGCATTTCGATGATGCCATCCGTTCCGCGGAGGATGTTGAAACGGAATTGCACACCAGCCTGATCGGGGTGGTGCCGCGATTGGACGAAGACCAGTCGCCGATTGCCGAACTGCACAAGGTGCGCTCGGATATGTCAGAGGCCTATTATGCGGTGCGAGCGGCGCTCGAATTGTCAACGTCCGAAGGCGCACCGCACACGCTGATGGTTACCAGCAGCGGACCGTCGGAAGGCAAATCGACCACCTCCTATGCGCTTGCCCGGGGCTTTGCGCAGATCGGCCGTCGCGCGATGCTGATTGATGCGGACATGCGCAAGCCCGCCCAGCATCGCAACGTCGAGCGACCCAACAAGGTCGGCTTGGCCAACCTGCTCGCTCGCCAGGCTACCTTGAAGGATGTTCGGCAGCAGACCGAGATCCCCGGGCTGGACTTCATTGCCGCAGGACCTGTGTCGATCAATCCGGCCGAGCTGATCGCCGGCTCGGGCTTCACCGAGCTTATCGAGCAGATCAAGAGCGACTACGACATCATCATTGTCGACGCCCCCCCGGTGCTCGGCCTTGCCGATGCCCCGACACTTGGCTCGCATGTCGAAGCCACATTGTTCATCGTTCAGGCCAATCAAGCCCGCGGACGTCAGTCACGGATCGCCTTGTCACGCCTGAAAACGGCACGTGCCTATATCGTGGGCGCCATTCTGACCAAGTTCGATGCCAAGTCGATCGGCCATTCGGACGATTACGGCTATTCGTACACTTATGGCCCCTCCGACGATCGGGACTGAACCCATGGCAGCGGCAGGAGCCGGGCGTGGCAAACGCCCGGCCATGATCGTTCGGGCTGTGATCGGCGTCGTGCTGGGCGCTTGGCTGTGTTGGCAGATCGCCACGATGAGCATGGCGGCACTCGCCGCACGGTCGATGGATCCGCGGCTGCTGGCGACCTTTGGCACGCCGGCACATCCGCAGGTAGGCGCCCGCCTTGCCCAGCAGTTGCTGGCCGGCGGGCAAGCCGCGCCGGCTGCCGACCTTGCACGCGCGGTGGTGATCGCCAATCCCGTCGACGACCGCGCGCTGCGTGTGTTTGGCCTTGCCACAGAAAAGCTGGGGCAGCGGGATCGCGGCGCCGCAATAATGCGACAAGCCGCTACCTTGGGGTGGCGCGATACGCCAACGCAATTGTGGATGCTGCACGATGCGGCGGTGCGCAATGACCCCGTCACCGTCATACAACGCGCCGACGGCCTTGCGCGGCGCAACCGATCGGGCGAAATCACGCGCGCAGTTTTCCTGGCAGCAATCACGGAATCTAGCCTGCGCGCCGCGTTCATCGACAGTCTGGCGCGCCGACCGATGTGGCGAGGTGCCTTTTTCGCCGATGTTCGCCAATTTTTGCCCGCTACATCCGCGCCGGCAATGGAAGCGCTGTTTCGTGAAATGCGCGCCAAGGGGCTGAACGTCAGCGCCGTTGAACAATTGAGCTATGTTGTTCGCCTTGTTGACCTTGGCGAATTTGAACATGCTCGTCGCGTTTGGGCCAAGGCTTTTGCCATTCCCGCCACCAGGCTGGCCACTTCCCCGTTCGACGGCAATTTCACGCTGGCCGCGGCGCGCGCGCCAGACGCCCCGACCAGTCCGTTCGAGTGGGTATTAGATCCCAACCTTACCGGCACGGTGACCTTCACCGACAAGGGGCTGTCGTTGCCAGCCGATCTGATCGGGGGAACCGCGATCGCCTCGCAAGTGCTCGTCTTGCCGCCGGGCGACCACCTCCTGTCGGCGCAGGTTGATGGGCCGGCAAGCGCCGCTTCGGCCGGATGGACGCTTACTTGCCTACCCTCGAATATCGAACTGCGCCGGCGCCTTGGGAAAGGCGCGGAGGACGAACTGTCCAGCGTTGCTTTTACCGTGCCGAACGATGGCTGCGCCGGGCAACGGCTTTCCCTGCTCTCGCGCGATCGTCTGGGCGCGCAATCCGTGACGATCGGTATTGTCCGCGTCCGCTAAGCAGCCAGCCTTAGCCTTGAACGGTCGGCCGCTGCACCAGCGCCGTAGCGCGGCGACGGCGCCGGCCCAGCGAGATCAGATGCTTTTCGATCAAGCGATAGGATAGATAACCTATCGCGGTAGCGAAGACCGTGATGAGGGGAATGATGATCACCAGTGGAACGCCTGGTGCAAGACGTACGCCGATCTTGCAGGCGAATGAGATGGCAATGACGTGGGTCAGATAGATCGAATAGGACGCATCCCCCAATTCCGGTAGAATGCGTCCGCGATAGGCCTTGCGCAGATCGACATAAACGGCGCCGGCGACCAGCACCGTTGAAGGCAAGCCAATTGCCCAGACCCGCCATGATGACTGTGTCACCGGCAACGTCGCCAAAACAAAAAGGGTTGCCCCCAGCAGCCAGGGGAAAAGGCGACGATCGTAGAGAAACGCGGCAATGGTCATGCCAAAGACGAACTCGATGATCATCGGGTTCTGCAGAAAAAACGAGGTTCCGCGCCCACTCGCCACCAAAGCCAACATCACCGCGGCGGTAGCTGCCCACGGACGACGGGTACATGCCATCGCTGCCGCAGCGATGGCATAGAACAGCATCTCAAATTCCAGTGTCCAGCCGACGTTCAGGACCGGATAGTTCTCCGCTCCGTTGATCCAGGACAGGAATAACAACGATTGTACGAGGTGAAGAGGATCCGACACCTCGTTGCGAGCAAGGCCGGGAATATGAGTCAACCCGAACGTTGCGAGGGTCATCAACCAGTAGAGCGGGATAATTCGTTCGATCCGTCGACTGGCGAACGTCGCAGCATTCGTTTCCCGGGTTGAGGCGATGAAGACGATAATGAAGCCTGAAATGACGAAGAACAGGTCGACCCCGTACGCTCCGTATTCCAACAGCGGAAATGGTGCCGCACCCCCGAAATAAGTTATTGCCGTCAACTGAGCATGATAGGCGACCACGGCAGCCGCGGCGACAAAACGCAATACCTGAATGCGCGCGAACGTAACGTTACTTGGCACGTTCAATCACAGCCGGCCGTTAGATGGCCCAGCGTTGGCAATTGGTCGTAGAGGCGGAAAGCAAGAAAAACAGACACCGCAACATCCGTAATACGCAGGTCACTGGGTCAACAAGCATCACCGCACAAGCCTGCATGGCCATCACCAACAGCGTCCGGACGGATCAGGATGCGATCGGCGACATAGCCATACAACAAATTGGGCCGCGACCAAGCGTTGTTCCATCACGACGGGGTGCTATCGTCAATCTTCGCTGGCGCGCCGTCCTGTGCCGCCGTCGCACGTTGCCGCCAATAGAATGGTTGCATCGACAGCCGCTGTTTCCACCGGTTGGAAAGCTTCGCCTCCCGTGCGCCCATGCTGTAGCCGGCGTATTTCGCAAAAGTCCTGATTTTTGCGACAAAATCGCCGGCGCTGATTTTTCAGGAGAAATTCTGTCGCGAAAATCAGGTGCGAAAGTGATAGATTCGCGACTGATTTTTGCGACACGTCGCGGCCCGGATTCCGGGCCGCTGCGGACGTGATGCAGGTTTCAGGATTTGCGCGACAGACAGCCTCGCTTTTCGGCGGCTAGAGCATATGCCTCCGACTGTGCAAGGTGTCAGTCCGCACTCCCCCCGCTTGCTGCGATGAGTCGACGTGCAACCAGATCGTGGTTCAGCCACAGGACAGGTCCGGAGGGTTCGCTGGCCTCGCCAAAGATCAACTGGCCGACCGCCTTGACCACATGATGGCTCAAGACGTCGCTCACGAGAATTCTTTTATCTTTGTGCAGTTGCACGATCTCTTGTGATGTGCCGATGGTCTGCTCCGCCTGAGTGGCGCTATTCGGCAGCGGCCAAAGGTCGAAGTCATAATAGGGCTGCATCGCCTCGTTGTTCTGATAGTCCAAAACCATCTGTAGCAGGGCTTCGAGCGTCACGCCGTCTTTCAGCAGGTCTTGGCATCCTTGCCAAAGCACCTCGACCCAGCCTCCACCGCCTTCTTTCTTCAGCGCGCCCAGCAACGGTAGGAGCGACAGTTCGAGCCCGGCGAATACATCGGAGGAATTGGTGCGGATTTCGGGGCAATTGAACACTGTGGCTTTTATGCCTTTGCGCCACGCAGCTTCGGCAACACCTTCAAGACGCATCTTCGCATAGCCTTGAGTGTAGTTGGTATAAGTCTGCCAGCGATAGCTGCCGCCAATCAGAACTTCGGTGCCGTGATAGCCATAGGCGGTGTAACGAACCTGTCCGCCGGCCGCCCAGATCCGGGTACGGATGGCAGAGCTGGCCTCAAGCAGGTAGCCAAAGGTATTAGCCGAAACCTCGTCAAAGTTTTGCAAAACGAGCTTCCCGAGATCGCTTTCGATCAGCGACTGCGACGACATATGTCGCGCGCCACGACCCTTGTAGATGCGGTTTACGATAGCGAGAACGACCTTGGCCTTCGGGATACCACCTGCCATTGTGTGTGCGAAGAAGACGTTCCTGCCGTCGGGGATCAGGTCATCGAGTTCCGCCATAACTGCGTCGAGCGCGGTCTTGAACCGTGTCAATCCAACCTCGTGGCAGCGCGCAATATAGTCCCAATCGAGGGTATCGGTCTGCCAGGTGTCGAGAGTCATCTTCCCGAGAAGATCAGTTGGGGTAGGACCGCCTTCGGGAGCATCGAGATCAAAGCCTGCCATCAGCGGAGTGTTGATAATCTTGCCGCCGAGATTGGCTTCAGCCGCAGCCAGTTCGTCATCAGCCAAGGCGCGCAATGCGTTATTCTCCTCGCGACGGCCGACTGTGACTCCCAGGATGGTCATGCCCGCAGCCTTGGCCTCGTCAAGCAGACCGGCTGCATAGCCACGGCCAAACAGCTCGCCAAAAAGCACGAAGAAATCTCCCTTACGGAAGAGAGTATTGGGGTTCATGGTTTTTTGCGGTGTGAGATTCGTCATATCAGCCTTTGCAATTTGGGGATGCTTTCGGAGCGAAACGTCAAGCATCCGAGATGGCCCATTGTCGCAGAAGTCCCGAAACCCGCGACAGTCGCAGAATAGGGATTTTCGCGACGAGATGCACCCGCTAGATTCGGGCGGTGAGCATAGCAGCGAAAGCCCCCTGCCCCATGATGATCGGATATGCGCGCGTCTCGACCGACGGCCAGACCCTTGACCAGCAGCGCGCGGAGCTGAAAGCGGCAGGCTGCAAGCGCATCTTTGAGGAAAAGGCATCCGGCGCGCATCGCGGCCGCCCCGAGCTGGCGAAGATGCTGGACCATTTGCAGCCCGGCAACGTGGTGACGGTGACGCGGCTCGATCGCCTCGCCCGATCGACGCGCGATCTTCTCGACATAGCCGAGCGGATCGGCCACGCCGAGGCCGGCTTGCGATCGCTGGCC
>JAESGB010000162.1_pt1 | contig 29151 bp, 22 predicted proteins | sample 9266211 | NCBI WGS metagenome assembly JAESGB01 (sample SAMN14514844, study PRJNA621659) | algae metagenome | isolation source: Goleter apudmare HA4340-LM2 and co-occurring heterotrophs from cave wall... | place: USA: Maniniholo cave, Kauai, Hawaii | collected 2009-07-28 | reverse complement strand
CTTTAATTATTTCGTTTTTTACGTTGAGTTACCCACGCTCTGGACGTATTTTGATGACGTATCAATTAAATTATCCTAAATCTAGCTAATCCAAGTGTTTTTTCCTCACTTGTGAGAAATGCGGGGAGAGACCATACGATCAAGTTATGTAGTTTAGCTAGTGAAAAACTCTGGCAAACTTTTACCGGACATACAGATTGGGTTTGGGCGATCGCTATTAGTCCCAATGGTAAAATCCTCGCTAGTGGTAGCCAAGATTGCACAGTCAAACTCTGGAACTCAGATACTGGCAAGCTGCTGCACAATCTCACTGAACATACTCATGCTGTACATTCAGTCAGTTTTAGCCCCGATGGTCAAGTTCTTGCTAGTGGCAGTTATGACAGTACTATTAAGCTGTGGAACATAGAAACTGGTAAACTACTGTACACCTTAACAGGGCATAAAAGTGGTATAAATTCCGTTGCTTGGAGTTCAGATGGTCAGACGATCGCTAGTGGTAGCGACGACAAGACCATGAAAATTTGGCAAGCATACTAATATTTTTCGGTAAACTAAGTAGCTCAGTGTGAAAAATTATCGTTATGACAAGGCAAGAGGGAAGAAGATTATAGCTTTGTTTACTTGGTAAGAATTGTGGTGTCACCCTGAAAATAGAATATTTTATGTAAATCAACCCTGTATATGCGGCTGCACAATGGAAGAATTAAATAGATAAATAGCTCCGCAAAATCCTTTCAACAAGATTGAGGATGTGCAGTGGTTGGAATAGTTATTGTTTCTCACAGTAAACAACTCGCGCTGGGTGTGCAGGAACTTGCAAGCCAGATGGTTCAGGGTAGAGTCCCCCTGGCGATCGCCGCAGGTATTGCAGATCCACAAAATCCTTTGGGTACAGATCCCATCCAGGTCTATGAAGCGATCGCTTCTGTTTTTACAGATGATGGTGTATTAGTGTTGATGGATCTGGGGAGTGCTTTGATGAGTGCAGAAATGGCTTTGGAGTTTCTCACTCCAGAACAAAGGGAAAAAGTCTATCTGTGCGAAGCACCCTTGGTAGAAGGTGCGATCGCTGCTGTGGTTGCAGCCGCCGCAGGTCAGGACATTCAGCAAGTGATGGCGGAAGCACGGGGGGCATTGATAGCTAAAGCCTCTCAATTAGGGCTAGTCATTAGTCCGGCGTCAGTTGTCAATAGTCCAGCAACATCTCTAACCAGAGAAATCAGGGTAACTATCCGCAATCGTTTAGGATTACATGCTCGTCCGGCGGCTCAGTTTGTGGCTACAGTTGCGCCCTTTCAGTCTCAAATTCGAGTGCAGAATTTAACTAGAGGTACGGAAGCAGTCCGTGGTGACAGTATTAACCAAGTAGCAACTTTAGGAGTGCGTCAAGGACACGAACTCTTAATTACAGCTACTGGCGTTGATGCGGAGGCGGCTTTATTAGCACTGCAAGTATTAATTAGGCATAATTTTGATGAGGATGATACCAGCTTTGAGTTACCACCAGTAGCAGAAACCCAGACTCAACCAGTAACACCTGGAGAACTTTCAGGGATTGCAGCTTCTCCAGGAGTAGCGATCGCTCCTGTTGTCCATTATCAATCTACTCCCATCGCCCTACCACAATATCATGTAGATGATGTGGAATCGGAATGGCGGCGTTTCCAAGTAGCTCTTGACGCTGCTCAACAGGAAATTCAAGCTTTGTTTTCCCATGCATCTGTGCAAATTGGTGATACAGAAGCTGGAATTTTTGTAGCGCATCTGATGTTTTTGGAAGATCCGGTAATTTTAGAAGCCGTGCGCGATCGCATTTACCAACAGCATCACAATGCAGAAGCTGCTTGGCAAGCGGTAGTAGATGAAGTGGCAGCTAGTTACCACACACTAGAGGATACTTACTTGCAAGAGCGAGTTGATGATGTTGTGGATGTGGGGCATAGAGTACTGCGTCTGCTAGCAGGTAAGACAACGACTTCCCTAGATTTATCCACACCAGCTATTTTAGTGGCATCTGACCTCACTCCCTCTGATACCGTTGGCTTAGACCCCACAAAAGTACTTGGTATTTGTACCACCTCTGGTAGTGCTACTTCTCACAGTGCCATTATTGCTCGCACATTAGGTATCCCGGCAGTTCTGGGTGTGGATGCCCAAGTGTTACACCTAGAAGATGGTACACTCATGGCACTGGATGGTGAGAGCGGCAAAGCTTGGGTAGAGCCAGAATTAGATATCCTTAGTGCGTTAGCCGCTAAACGGGAAGCTTGGCAAACTACCCAACAAGCAGCACTAACTAGTGCTAATCAGCCAGCAATAACCCGTGATGGACGACAAGTGAGTGTATTTGCCAACATTGGCGGCATATCTGATGTCCAAGTAGCTGTAGCCTCTGGCGCAGAAGGTGTAGGCTTACTCCGCACTGAGTTTTTGTATCTAGGTAGAGCCAATGCACCTACAGAAGAGGAACAATTAGCAGTCTATCAGGCGATCGCGCAAGTTCTAGAACAGCGTCCATTAATTATTCGGACTTTGGATATTGGTGGTGATAAGCCACTTCCGTATCTCAGGGTAGGAACTCCAGAAGCCAATCCTTTCTTAGGCTGGCGGGGAATTCGCTTTTGTCTGGATCATCCAGAGTTATTCAAAACTCAATTGCGGGCAATTTTACGCGCTAGTGCTGGCAATAATATAAAGATCATGTTGCCCATGATTGCAACCATTACAGAAGTACGAGCAGCTAAGGCAATGATCACTCAAGTACAAGCTGAACTTAGCCAAGCTGGTACACCCTTTGATGCCACCATGCCAGTGGGTATTATGATCGAAGTACCCTCAGCAGTAGCGATCGCTGATCAGTTAGCAACGGAAGTGGACTTTTTTAGCATTGGTACCAATGATCTCAGTCAATATCTCATGGCTAGCGATCGCAATAATCCACGTGTGACAAATTTAGCTGACGCCATGCACCCAGCTGTATTGCGAATCATACAGCAAACAGTCCAAGCCGCCCATACAGCCGGAATTTGGGTAGGTTTATGTGGCGAACTAGCCGCAGATCCTTTAGCAACACCAATTTTAATCGGTTTAGGACTAGATGAATTGAGTGTGAATCCCCAAACTATCCCGACACTCAAACAGGCGATCGCTCAACTAAGTATAGTAGAGGCTGAGGCGATCGCTGCATCCGCACTACAAAAAGATTCTGCTGCTCAAGTCAGAGAACTAGTTTCCACATCTGTGCAGTTTTAGTTCAGCTTTGGTGCGATCGTATATTACACATCTCCGATAATTAATTCTGCGTTGCCCGAAACCCTTAGTAGGGGCGTAGCTTGCTTCTCCCTCAGGAGTACGGTTGTTCGCCCTGATCTCATGTCTGGAGATATCTAAATATATACCTAAATTCCTGAGGATTTTCGCTGCCCGTATTTAACGAAAATTAGGGTTGTGCCGAATTAAATTCATAAACTCCTCCCTAGTCCGTGCATCGTCTGCAAACACACCGCGCATTGCACTGGTGACAGTCCAAGAACCTGGTTTCTGCACACCACGCATTACCATACACATATGTGTTGCTTCTATGACCACAGCTACCCCTTGGGGTTTGAGTAAACCTTGCAGTGCATCAGCAATTTGAATTGTCAAACGTTCCTGCACCTGTAAGCGCCGTGCATACATTTCACAGATTCTAGCAATTTTGGATAATCCAATCACCTTACCATTGGGGATATAGGCAACGTGAGCACGACCGATAATCGGCAAAATATGATGCTCACAAGAACTGAAGATATCGATGTCCCGAATTAATACCATTTCGTTGGCATCTTCTGTAAAAACTGCTCCATTGAGCAGCTCATCTAAAGATTCATGATACCCCTTGGTTAAAAACTGCAAAGCTTTCATCACTCGCTTAGGAGTATCTTTTAAACCTTCACGGTCAGGGTTTTCTCCTAATCCAATCAGCAAAGTACGTACAGCCTGCATCATTTCTGCTTCTGTGACAGTTGGTAACTGCTGAGTAGATAAAGATGAAACTACCTGAGCAGCAGAATTTAGATCGGGACTAATCGATAGTGTCATGTTCTGTGTTTGATTGGTAGGGAGTATGAGTTTGTCAGTACTCAAGAGCCACTAGTCTACTTTTAGGCTAATGACTCAAGAATACCAATTGACTTTAGAATTGCTTAACACTTCTTAATCATACCAAACATTTTTCCAGTTGTGAGTAGATTTGGCTGGTTGTTAATTCTCTACCAATGAAAACTAGTTGATTTCTCTGAGGGCTTTGCCATTCATCAGCATTTAAATTGTACCGAGGACCACTGAGTTGAAAAACATGGCGCATATCGCTATCACTAAACCAGAGAATACCTTTAGCCCTAAATACATTCTGTGGCATGTGTTCATTGAGAAAGTTCTCAAATTTATACACATCAAAAGGGCGATCGCTCTGAAAAGACACCGACACAAATCCATCATTTGCTAAATGATCAGAGTGATGTTCATGATGATGATCGGCATGGTCATGAGCATGATCATGACCATGCCGATCAGCTTGAGAAACTAATGCATAGTTCTGGATTGGCGTCAAGCATACATCCAAAATTAATGGTAATGCGACCTGTCCAAAATTACTATGTAAAATTCTCGCACCTGTTTTGACTTCATTAATGTATGCTTCTAGTTCTGCCAGCTTATCTGAACTCACTAGATCAGTTTTATTGAGGAGAATAATATCTCCATAAGTCAGCTGTTTTAAAGCTGCTTCACTCTGGAAATGCTCCCGATTAAACGCTTCTGCATCCACTACAGTCAGGATAGAATCGAGACTAGTTAAATCTCTCAGTTCCGTACCCAAAAACGTTAATATAATCGGCAGAGGGTCAGCAACACCCGTAGTTTCAATCACTAAATAATCAATCCGTTCTTCCCTCTCTAACACTCGATAAACGGCATCGACCAAACTATCATTAATAGTGCAGCATATACAGCCATTGCTCAGTTCGACCATATCTTCGTCTAGAGAAACTAGCAATTGGCTATCGATATTAATATCACCAAATTCATTCACTAAAACAGCAATCTTCAAATCTTGTTTATTAGTGAGAATTTGATTCAGCAATGTAGTTTTACCACTGCCTAAAAACCCTGTAATTATGGTAATGGGCATTCCCCGTTTAGGAATATCAGCAATAGTTTCTATAGTTGATGAAGTAATCTGGCTCATTGTGCATTCTCTTGTAGATTAGCGTTGATTCTACCCGTGATATCTGCAATACAAATACAATTGCAGTAATTAGTTAAATCTCGACTCATACCATTCCATTTTGGATTTGGGATTGGCAACCGCTTGGTGTATCTGAATTTTCTCTGTCCATCTGTCGCAATTATTTTTCAACTTGGTATCACATCAACATCAAAGCCACTTCTTTGGCAAAGTAAGTCAAAATTAAATCAGCACCAGCTCGCTTGATACTGGTAAGAGTTTCCAAAATTACCTGTTTTTCATCAATCCAACCCATTTGAGCGGCAGCTTTAATCATGGCGTACTCGCCACTGACGTTGTAGGCTGCAATTGGTAGCTCGGTGGTTTGGCGGATTTGTTGAATAATATCTAGGTAAGCGAGGGCAGGTTTTACCATAACAATATCTGCACCTTCGGCAATATCCAGATTCACCTCTTTTAAAGCTTCTCTAGCATTAGCTGCATCCATTTGATAAGTCTTCTTGTCACCAAATTTCGGCGCAGAATCTAAGGCATCACGAAACGGCCCGTAATAGGCAGAGGCGTATTTGGCAGAATAAGCCAAAATCCCGATATCAAAATAACCTTGAGCATCTAAAGCTTGGCGAATGGCTCTCACTCTGCCATCCATCATGTCGGAAGGGGCTACAAAATTAGCCCCAGCAGCAGCTTGAGAAACTGCCATTTTCACCAAAATTTCTACGGTAGGGTCGTTGAGGATAGTACCAGTTTCATCCACTAAACCATCGTGACCGTGGGTAGTGAAAGGGTCAAGGGCAACATCAGTAATCACAATAATCTCTGGAACTGCTTGTTTAATAGCCTTAACTGCTTGCTGTACCAGTCCATCCGGATTGTAGCTTTCTGTACCAGTGTCGTCTTTCTTTTGTTCTGAAATCACCGGGAACAGTGCAACAGCATTAATTCCCAACTGAGACACTTCAGCAATTTCCAGGAGCAACAAATCTAGAGAAAATCGGTAACACCCAGGCATAGAAGCGATTTCGACTTTCTGCCCTTCTCCTTCCATCACAAACATCGGATAAATCAGGTCATCCACACTCAGATGGTTCTCCCGCACCATGCGTCGCAGGGTCGCAGTTCGTCGTAGACGCCGGGGACGTTGAATCAAGTTTAATGGCTGCTCACTAGATGAATTTTCAGGTGACATCAAGATTCGGTAAATAAAATGATAATCATTATTATAGCTACCATGAGGTGCTTAAGAGGTGGTTTTAAAAGTCGAAAGAGTTATAAATTCTTAATTTTGACTGGTGCAAGGTACGTGAGGGTTTGGAGCACATACCCAGATATTACCCTCCTCTAAGAGGATGTTTGAAAAGTTTTGGGCGAATATAATTCGCTACTACACAAACAAAGTCCACTTGCGCGGACTAACACAAAATCAAGGTTTTCAACCCACGAAGGTGGGTTTTGCCCGTGTAGCCGCGACTTCCAGTCGCCAGGGCTAGTATTAATTTAGACTTTTCAAACATCCTCTAAGGCTACTCCTATATAGCAATCCTATTTCAGTTGTGAAAAATATCGGTTTTGGCTGTTGACTGTTGACTGTCAACGGTTAACAGTCAACAACCCTACATGTAAGATTTTACAAATCATTTAGGATTGCTATATATAGATATATCGCCATAATCAGAACATCTAAATTTTGTCAAATTTGAGCAAGCCTTAAAATATTGTTCGCTTATCCTTAACTTACAAAACTTAAAGTATAGACATAAACTTTTAACAACAGAGTAACAAGGAAAATCAACCCTAACTACTCTGAAAAATTATGATCTTAACTCGCAAAAATTGCATCTTAGGTTACAAATTTCTTACTTGTAACCTTAATGATAACTGCCGAATTATTGTCAATCTGTTGTTAATCTTTTTGCACTCATATAGCTTGTTGCATTTTCTCTCAATTATTACTGTTGCCAAATCTCCTCCTATTAGCCAAAGAACAGCAAAAAAGTTATCTACTATTAGTGAAACTTGTAGCAAAAATTTAGCCACAACCTACGAAATTTCGCATTTAGTCAATGCTTCCATAGAAATATCAACATGGTTCAGTGAGCCGCGCCTTGCTTTCAAGGCATCAATAGAAGCATTCAGTTCTCATTTATTCACCCTGATAAATCATAGCGATTTTGGTCAATTGCAATTAGACAAGCCTATTTTTCAATTCTGGCAAGAGACTATATTACCACTGTGGAATCCAGGTTTTAATTTTGCACATCCAGTAAACCGAACTGAAACTACGATTGACAAAACTCACCTAATTTTAATTGCAGGTGGTAAACCAATCACAATTCATGCTGATAGTCGTTATCAACTAACAGAAATTTTAGCAAAGAGTGGTACAAACGCCGTGGCTGCTGTGGACGGTACTTTTTTCTCCTTGAAATTCTTAACTTCTAATACGATGATTGGGCCGGTGTTGAGCCAGATTAATCATCAATTTATTCCCGGTAATGATAGTGAAAATCAGAAATTAACTGCACGACCTTTGGTATTAATTAGTCCCCATGCTATCCGCTATCTTCCTTTTAACCCTGCCCAACACAATACCCTAGCTGGCATACAAGCTGAAATGCCTGACGTTACTGATGCTTTTGTCGCGGGTGCTTGGTTAGTCAGAAATGGTCAACCCTCATCTAAGAGTAGCTTTAATGGACTTTTTGGTTCTGATGCGGCTCGCCATCGAGCTTTTTGGGGCGTTAATAAACTCAGACAACCCACCATTGGCGTATCAACAAAACCTGTTGACGCAGCAAACTTAGCAGTTATTCTAGTCAAAGCTGGACTGCGCGAAGCAGTGATGCTTGATTCTGGTGCGAGTACTTCTCTTGCTCATAACGGGGAATCTTTAGTAGGTTATGTTCCTCGTCCCGTTCCCCACGCTGTAGCATTGATACCCCCATTACCAAGAGTTAGTACCTCTTGTTTGTTGGCATTTAATCAAACAAAAAAAAGGAAAGTTTAATATGAAAACTTCCCTGTTATCTGTGAGGCTAATACATCAAAATTGTGATGTGTCCTGTCACAGTATTTTGTCTGCCTTACTTTGTTTTTTTTTACTTTTTCCCAATTATCATCTAAACTAGCGATCGCTCAATCTCCTTATAGCCACTTCGTAGCACTAAAAAACTTTTCCCAAAAAGACGCTCATTGTAGATATGAGTTAAGTCTAAGTGGTCATATTGCAAGTGTTGTCGGGGTTTTGGCATTAATATCAACTTGGTCAAAACAGCCGAATTTGTACTTACAGCCTCTTATAGAAACATTGGGTTTTTATCGCATTGCTTTCAGCAAGCGTAGTCCTTGGCCACATATTCACGAGCAAGCAAAGTTGGCAAGAGTGCCAATCATGATGTATCACGATATTCTGCCAACAAAAGAAGTATTTTTTGATGTCACACCCAGTGAATTAGAAGCACATTTTCAGCTAATGAGAGCAAAAGATGTTACCCCAATTAGCCTTAACCTGTTGATGATTCATTTACAAACAGGACTCCGACTACCAGAAAAACCTATTCTTTTGACCTTTGATGATGGCTACGGGGGACACTATGAGTATGTTTATCCACTACTGAAAAAATATAATTATCCGGCTGTATTTTCAATTTATACCAAAGGAGTAGGCAATAATTCTGGTAGAACCCATGTGAACTGGGAGCAATTAAGAGAAATGGCTGCTGACTCGTTAGTAACGATCGCATCTCACAGTATTAGTCATCCTCATGATCTCACAAAATTGTCAGACGAGCAGTTGCTAAAGGAAGTTAAATTATCCAAGCGGATACTAGAAGCACAATTAGGCTTAAATATCAAGTATTTTACCTATCCCGTAGGCAAATATGATGATCGCGTAGCTAGGGAGGTAGCTACTGTTGGGTATCAGCTAGCATTCACAATGAGTGATCAGGATGAGAGATTTGCAGGTGCATCACATAGTTTACTGGCAGTTTCTCGCTTTGGTCAATCGAGATTAAAAAATGCGATCGCTCAAGCATGGGGAGGACAACAATTAACCCCATGCCAAAAAAATAACCTAACTAATTAGGCACAAAAAAAACCAGATAACTGACTTGTTACCCGGTTTATCTCATCACGATATTAAAATTTTCAGTCTGTCAGGAGCACAGTTATGTTGCGCTCCTATTTATACCGGGGCAAAATTAAACCTTAGCTGCTGCCTTGGTAACAACTTTGAGTTCGCCCTTGGCATACTTAGCAGCAAAATCTTCCAGAGAAATTTGCTTAATCTTGCTAGCGTTACCAGCAGTACCAAATTGTTGATAGCGTTCAGCACAAACCTTCTGCATGTATGTGATGGAAGGCTTGAGGAAGTGACGAGGGTCAAATTCCTTGGGATTTTTTGCCAAAGCTTCACGTACCGCCGCAGTAATTGCCAAACGGTTGTCGGTGTCAATATTTACCTTACGCACACCGCTCTTGATACCTTTTTGGATTTCTTCCACAGGTACGCCGTAGGTTTCAGGAATTGCACCGCCATACTGGTTAATCAGAGCAATTAAATCTTCAGGCACGGAGGAAGAACCATGCATTACCAAGTGGGTGTTGGGCAAACGGCGGTGAATTTCTTCAATGCGGCTGATTGCCAAAATTTCGCCAGTTGGCTTGCGAGTAAACTTGTAAGCACCGTGGCTTGTGCCAATAGCAACAGCCAAAGCATCTACTTGGGTTGCTTCTACGAAGTTAACAGCTTCATCCGGGTCAGTCAGCAATTGGGAGTGGTCGAGTGTACCCTCAAAACCATGTCCATCTTCAGCTTCACCGGCACCAGTTTCTAAAGAACCCAAACAACCGAGTTCGCCTTCAACGCTGACACCCAATGAGTGCGCTACATTCACTACTTCACGGGTAACGTTGACGTTGTACTCGAAGCTAGCAGGGGTCTTAGCGTCAGCTTCCAGCGAACCATCCATCATCACGCTGGTAAAGTTGTTTTTAATTGCTGAGTAGCAGGTAGAAGGAGCATTACCATGATCTTGGTGCATGACAATGGGAATCTGAGGATAGGTCTCTACCGCTGCCAAAATTAGGTGGCGTAGGAAGTTTTCTCCTGCGTAATTACGAGCGCCACGAGAAGCTTGCAAAATTACGGGGCTATCTGTCTCGACAGCAGCCTTCAGGATCGCCTGAATCTGCTCCAAATTGTTAACGTTGAAAGCTGGGATGCCGTAACCGTTTTCAGCCGCGTGATCCAACAACAGCCGCAATGGTACAAGCGCCATAGATAGTCCTCCTAATGTGGTTTTCAGCTAGTCGGTGTGAGAGCAGCGTAATTTTTACCTTAATGTATTGTTACGCTAAATCTTAAGAGTTTTTTCAACATATAGGAAATTATAACTAGTGATGTGTGCCTATGTTGAAAAACTTTGCGCGATCACTAATCAAGATGCCTTATGCATGGCCTAAACTACTGTCAAGGATGTTACGTCACAGTTAGAGGCTTTGGTAGTGTGGTATGCCAGATTAGTCTATTAAGCCTACAGATGAAGGTTACTTTATTCACAGGCTAATTTCTTTACAAAACTCGTATGTTCAAGAGATTGCAAGCCTGTTTGTAACACCGCCAACACTTGCTGCATATTTCCTGCCAATAACTCACTCACCGCTAACCACAACCCAGAAAAAACCTGACTCCGCATAATTCCATCATCAGATACTAATTCCAGATACTCACCCTGTTCTAAATAGAACCAACTCAATTTTTGCTCCAGAACTTGCCAGACGATATATTCTTTGACACCATTGCGACGATAAGCTTGTTTTTTAGCATGAAGGTCAATGGCGACACTACTAGCAGCAATTTCGAAAACTAACTCTGGCGCACCTTCAATATAATCATCATCACTTATCCGAGCTTGACCACCTGCTTCTGGTGCGATGAGAAGCACAGCATCCGGTTGAGGTTCATTATCTAGGTCTAGGCGTACAGTCGGTTCAACGCCCAAAGCAACTCTTGGTGTAGCGGCTTCGTAACTAACCAACCAACCAATAATCCAAGCATGAGGTTGACCGTGACTTCTGAAACGCAAAGCAGCAGGCATGTAGACAATTCCTTCGATCAATTCGGCTTTTTTCAGGCTGGGCATAGCGTTGTAGCGGCGCTCAAATTCATAACGGGTCAGTTTGTCGCCATTTTCCAAAAGGGGAATTGTCTTGTGCTGCGGAGGTGTTTTGACCATGACTATGGTATCTCGGTTGAACCTATGACTATCCTACCGAATTGGGTAATATTTTTCGGAGAAGCTGGTCTAGCACAGTTTTTTAGCTTTATATGGGTCGCCCGGGATTCGAACCCGGAACTAATCGGTTAAAAGCCGAGTACTCTACCGTTGAGTTAGCGACCCGTTTATTTAGTTTTCGCAACTTTGTAAGTATAGCACGAACACTTGTAGATTTGTAAAGTGCTTTAGAAAAAATTCGCTGTTAACCTTACAGATGCCGTGCAGCTAGCTCCAGGTGCTAACACAGTCAAGTTTGCGCCGCTGTTAAGAGCGTTGCGCGTTGCGCTCCACGGCTCTAAACAGTAGAAGTCTTTGCCTTTAACTGTCCAAAATACTAGCCAGGTAGAAAAATCATCATAATCTAAGGTGAGCTTCAATTTGCGGCTATTATCGATCGCTGTAGCAGATTGACTAGTTAATTCTCCAAAGGCAAAATCAATTTCGTCTTGGTTAAAGTCAAAATTGCCGTCAAAAGAGTTAAATTCTTTGGTTTTATTATCTTGATAACGGGTTGAGGGAATTTCCAACTCTAGCTGAGTTTTATCGCCACAGAGAAAATAAGGATGGAACCCAGCCGAAAATGGCATTGGTATCGACGACAGATTCTTATACTCCTGACGGACTTCTAAGGTATTACCTTGCAATTCGTAGGTAAAAGCCAGTTGAAAATCAAAAGGATAAACTGCCTTTGTTTGCTCGTTGCTATTGAGAACAACGGTGAGGCTAGCTTTACCATCTGTGTTTTGAGTAGTCGCCTCCCAGGGTAATTCACGGGCAAAGCCGTGTTGCTTGAGCGTATACTGCTGACCATTGTGGGTGTATGTGTTATCGGGCAAATTGCCACAGATGGGGAATAAAATGGGATTTCCACCCCTGACACTCAACTCCGGATGAGTAAACCGTTCAGTGTCTAGATAGAAAATTTCTTGCCCTTGAATACGCCAACGGGTAATAATACCACCGCGTTCTGGTACTACTTCTAATTGTGAATTCGCGGTTTCGTCAGAAAGAACGTAGGTTTGATATTGTTGCTGTTGTTGGATAATGGTAAACACAAATTTACTCCTAATTGGGCATTGGGCATTGGGTAAAATTTTTTATAATCTTCTATTCCCCATGCCCCATTCCTTATTTATTCGTCTTCGGCAAACACAAAGCGATATAACTCACTGGGGTCTGGTTCAGGGCTGCTTTCGGCGAACTTCACTGCGTCGTCAATTACATCCTGAATTTTCTTCTCAATGGCTTTCAGGTCTTCCGAAGTTGCCAAGTTTTGCTCAACTAGATAAGCTCCTAACTTTTTAATTGGGTCACGGGCAAACCAGAATTCTTTCTCGGCTTTGCTACGCATTTCATCTGGGTCAGCGAGGGAGTGACCCCGGAAACGATAGGTCAGGGCTTCGATTAATGTTGGCCCTTCACCTGCACGAGCGCGAGCGACTGCTGCTTGGGCTACATCTCGTACCGCTAGCACGTCCATGCCATCTACTTCCACACCCACCATGTTAAACACACTGGCTTTTTTGTAAATCTCTGGGTCGGAAGTGGCTCGTTCATGGGACATACCAATTGCCCACTTGTTATTTTCCACCACAAAAATAATTGGCAGTTTCCATAAAGCCGCCATATTCAGGGTCTCGAAAAACTGACCGTTGTTAGCCGCACCATCACCAAAAAAGCAAGCAGTCACTTGGTCGGCGTGAGGATCTCCTAGCACTTCACGGCGGTATTTACTTTGAAAAGCTGCGCCAGCCGCGACAGGAATACCTTCAGCGACAAAGGCATAGCCACCTAATAAGCCATGTTCCGCAGAAAACATGTGCATGGAGCCACCACGTCCTTTGCTGCAACCTGTGGCTTTGCCAAATAACTCTGCCATTACCTCTCTAGCTGGGACTCCTGCACTCAGCGCATGGACATGGTCACGGTAAGTACTGGCGACGAAATCTTCTCCTGGTCGCATTGATTGGATCACACCAGTAGAAACAGCTTCTTGACCGTTATACAGGTGAACAAAACCAAACATTTTGCCCCTGTAGTACATTTCAGCGCATTTATCTTCAAAAAAGCGCCCTAAAACCATGTCCTCATATAACCGCAAACCTTCTTCTTGAGAAATTTGAGCAGTCGCAGTATCAAATTTGGGTAATGTGCGTTCTTGAACCATTATTTTTTAGTATCCCTGTCCTCAACCGAAAATCTACATAATCTTAAATAAGTTACTCGCATACGGCATTGGCTGTTAACTAGTACAGCATGGCGTAAATAAAACACCCATTCCAAATCAATTAAAACCTTACTGTGTGTGAATTGCGCGGATTGTTGCTCGCCGGATGTGAGTCTGACAACTTACGAATTCACAGCAGTACCAGTAAAGGCTTGGCAAAAGGAACCTGCTAGATATCAAGCTAACCTAGAATTGATCTCCATTTGCAATCCCTTCTATAGGCTACCAGTCAGAACAGCTCCCTTTCTGCATATCTATGAACAATTTGGTAAAAAAATGGGTGCAAACATCTTTAACTCATTGCTAAATGATTGCTATTAAAGTCTGATAATGATACAATCTCTTTCTCTATATGTAAGGATCACCCCTCTAAAGTAGTGTTTTTCTCACTACAAACCAGAGGAAGCCTCTAACAATCATGTCAGTAGAGATTCCTGTAAGATTTACACCGCCCACAATAGCGGTGTTTACGCTTAATATGGTGTCGCCAATTGACGAAGACAGTGACAAATAAATTACTAAGAATTAAGACAAACAGCCGACGCATTATAGGCGAAAGCAAAATATTGGTACTAAAATATGACTCAAATTTCGGCCAGGCAAAAAACGAGTTGTTGCAATATACACTTGTAATGTCAAGTCAACACGGTATTACTATGGCACGGTTTTACATGCCTGAAATGCTCTAGGTGAATTATGTCGATCACGGTGCAGAGGAAGTAGGCTGTGCGAATTCCGCTAGATTACTACCGAATTTTAGGACTACCGTTAGCGGCAAGTGACGAACAATTGCGGCAGGCGTATAGCGATCGCATTGTACAGATGCCGCGACGTGAGTATTCTCAAGCAGCAATTTCTTCTCGCAAACAACTTATAGAAGAAGCTTACGTGGTTTTATCAGATCCCAAAGAACGCAGCAGTTACGATCAGCTGTATCTTGCCCACGCCTACGATCCTGACGGTACTGCCTCTCGGACAGTAACAGTGGAAAATCGTCCACAAAGCAGCAGTGGCGTTGACACTCAGAGTCTCAGCATCGAAATCACCCAAGATGAATTAGTAGGTGCTTTATTAATTCTGCAAGACCTAGGAGAATACGAAATTGTACTGAAACTAGGCCGCCCGTACTTGGTGAATAAAAGCGGCACATCCGCCAAAACAGGCAATCATGTGGCCAGAGAACAAGCTGCCGAGAGTCCTGATCGCCCAGATATTGTCCTCACTATAGCCCTGGCCTGCCTAGAACTAGGCCGTGAGCAATGGCAGCAAGGTCATTATGAAAATGCCGCCAATTCCCTAGAAACTGGTCAGGAAGTGTTATCCCGCGAAGGTTTATTTGTGAGTGTACAGGAAGAAATTCAGGCGGATCTGTACAAATTGCGACCATATCGAATTTTGGAGTTACTGGCATTATCAGAAGTTAAAACTGCTGAACGACGCCAAGGACTGGAATTATTGCAGAATATTCTAGATGATCGCGGCGGGATTGATGGCAATGGGCATGACGAATCTGGCCTCAACATTGATGACTTTCTGCGGTTTATTCAGCAGTTGCGTAACCATTTAACAGTCGCAGAACAACATAAGTTATTTGAAGCGGAAAGCAAGCGTCCTTCTGCCGTTGCCACCTACTTGGCTGTCTATGCCTTGATAGCACGGGGATTTGCCCAGCGTCAGCCGGCTCTAATTCACCAAGCGAAACAAATGCTGATGCGTCTGGGCAAGCGCCAAGATGTACATTTAGAACAATCACTCTGTGCTCTACTATTAGGGCAAACTGAAGAAGCCACCCGTGTTTTAGAACTTAGCCAAGAGTACGAAGCCCTAGCCTTTATCCGGGAAAAATCTCAGGATTCTCCTGACTTGTTGCCGGGCTTGTGTCTATATGGTGAACAGTGGTTGCAGCATGAAGTATTTCCGCACTTTCGAGATTTGGCAAAACAGAAAGCTTCACTCAAAGATTACTTTGCCGAGCCAAAAGTACAAGCTTATTTAGAAGCCCTACCAAGGGATGCGGAAACAACTAATGAATGGGCTGTAATTAACCGCCAGTCATTTTCTCCTCCACAGACAAATACTAACCGTCGCCGTAACTCTACTGGAGTGGCTCGACAATTCCATCCAAACTCCGCACCAGATCCAGAGTTACCAGGAACACCTACAAGAGAAAGACCTGAATATTCCAGATCATCATCACCCAGCTGGAATCTATCAGCTACGCCGCCTGCATCTGCTAGTAGTAATACACCAGAAACATCTACACCACGGATGCCTACTGCGGAACGTACAGCTAGAGGATCTAATCAGAACTTGAATGGTTCTGGTCATATTTCTGTATCTGCTAACACCCAAAAGCGCCGTCGGCGCAAACCAAGTGTATCTACTAGTCGCAATCAAGAGTCTCCACAACGGCATATCTTTGCCAGGACTCTAGAAGGGAAAACCCGTCTGGTATGGACTGTGTTTGCTTCTTTAGCAGCTATCTTAGTTTTCTGGTTACTAATCTCCACTACTTTTGGCTGGGTAAAAAATATCTTTTACCCCCGACCATATTTACAAGGTGAACAACTCATAGTTGAAATCAATCAACCACCAATACTCATTCCCGACGCTAATAGCACACTTCAACCACCAGAGGGGACTCTCACCAATGCAACAGCAGAGGAAATTATTCGCAGTTGGTTGTCTACTAAAGCCACAGCCTTAGGCCCGAACCACGATGTTGAAAGTTTACAGAGGATATTAACTGGTTCAGCACTATCCCAATGGCGGCTAATTGCCCAACAAGATCAAAAAGATAACCGCTATCGGACATACGAACACAGCTTGAAGGTGGAATCTATAGACAAAATTGAATCCAATCCAGACCACGCGGTTGTTGAAGCTACGGTTAAGGAAGCAACACAATATTATCAATATGGTCAGATGAAGAAGTCTTCTGACGAAAGTTTACGCGTGCGGTATGACTTGATGCGACGAGAAGGTGTGTGGCGAATTCAGGGGATGTCAATTGTGAATAAAATCAGCATGAACTTTTAGCTAACGCTGGACTGATACAACCGACTGATGAGTTGAGATTGGGCATAGGGCGTGATTCTAGCTCTGGGTATTGCCGTCTTTTAGGCCTTTCCAGTAATATGTTATGAAACATTGACATTAATCCTGCTGGCGATCGCTGTAAAAGCAGATTAATGTGATGAAATGATGACATTTTGATCCCAAAGGGCTGATAAGTTCGTGAGAACGGTCAAAAAACGTCTTGAGACCCCTTGATCCCGACCTAGGTTTACTGGTTAATATTTACTTAACAAAAAGCACTCCACCGAAACCCGGAAAATGCTGACTCTTGGCATAAGTAAGGAATTGACAGGGAGTGAATTTGAATTTAACAACCGATTAAAAAACTAGAACACTGGGCAAGACCAGAAGTCAGAAATAAGAAATTGCTCTGGGGTGGATGATATTTTTTATATCGCATTCTTTAACCAGACGAAATCATTTACCTTTCAAACTACTGGAGGCCAAATTAATGGCAAAAGAACGCCCGCCGCTAGAAGAGATGACATTGCGGCAACTACGTAAGGTTGCCAGTGAGTATGGCATCTCTCGCTACAGCCGAATGCGTAAATCACAACTGTTGGCATCGATTCAAGAAGTCCAGCGCAGCAAATTCTCCCTCAGTCCATCTCGTTCACTGGAGGCTCAAGAAACCGTGGAAGCAGCAAAATTTGAATTGGGTCAAGTAGATCGTAATGGTGCTTCTTTGGCCGATGTTGATGAAGAACTAGCAGATTTACCTGCTGGTTATGGTGACAGCCGCATCGTACTCTTACCCCGCGATCCTCAGTGGGCTTACACATACTGGGATGTACCCAATGACCATAAAGAAGAACTACGACGCCAAGGGGGACAACAGCTAGCGCTGCGGATCTACGATGTCACCGATATAAATATCGATTACCAAAGCCCTCACAGTCTTCAGGAATATCCTGCTGATGAACTGGCAAGAGAATGGTATTTACCAATTCCAGTGAGCGATCGCGATTATGTCATCGATATTGGTTACCGTGCTGCTGACGGCCGCTGGTTAGTCTTAGCTCGTTCTGCACGAGTACACATTCCTCCTGTTTATCCTTCTGACTGGATTGAAGATGTCTTCGTCACCGTCAACTTTGAAGAAGAGTTGCGTGGCAAGACTGTTTACGAATTGGTTCCTCCTGCCAAGAAGATTGCCACCACAGTCAATGCCAACGGCAACCCCATCTACGACCAAATCTTTGGTTTAGCCGAATCTGCCGAAGCACAACGGGTTGCAGGTTCTTTGTTCGGTTCTATGCAGCATTTAGCTGGTTCTGTACCTCCCGAACAAGCTATCAGCTCCTACATTTTCCCCTCCGGTGTCGGTATGTGGGCGGTTCCCACCGTGTCTGGTTTAACAGCCTCCGGTGTGGGTATGTCAGGCGTAGGCTTCTCTGCTTCTGCCGTACCTGTACGTCCCCGCAAGTTCTGGTTAATTGCTGACGCTGAATTGATTGTCTACGGTGCAACCGAACCCGATGCTACCGTAACCATTGGTGGACGTCCAATTAAACTCAATCCAGATGGTACATTCCGCTTCCAGATGTCCTTCCAAGATGGTTTAATCGACTATCCGATTTTGGCTGTTGCTGCTGATGGTGAACAAACAAGATCAATTCACATGAAGTTTGAGCGTGAAACACCATCCCGCAATACCAATACTAAAGAAGATGCTGTTTTAGAATGGCTCTCTTAATTTTGAGAACTTCAGATTAAAAAAATCAGATTTTTCCCCGCTATAGTAACCCTATAGTGGGTTTTTTATTAATTAAACTCCCTCCATTACAGTTTCAAGACCGTTGCTACTCCCCAGGAATCAATAGTATTAACCCCATTTCTAGACTCTGTGGCGATCGCCTTGCACCCTGCCGAAAATCCTTGTAGAGCCGGATTTTTGTACTTTTATAAAGTATAATTAAGAAAAAGATAAAAAAATCTAGGTAGTAAGGTAGGCTAATACCGCCGCTAACGCTGCCTGGAAATGGGCAAAGTTTAATTGTTTTTTATAAAAGCTATTGGTATCTTGTACTGGCAACCAGCTTGCAAGTCAGGAAACAAAGGAAAAAAGTGTAAATTCTCCATTTGAAGAGGCAAATAAAGGCGTGGGTCAGTATCAACCTGCTCTGCTCAGGCGCTACAATCCAGAAGCGATCGCTCGTTACTACCGTTACCGTCCCTGGTTAGCTTGGGGACGCTTGTTAAGAATTATCTTTTCCTTTGCTGGATTTGTTCTGAGTCTCAAGTTTGATGAATGGCAAGACAAAGTCGAGCAAAACAAGCAAAAACGTGCTACCCAGTTGCGAGAACTGCTGACTCGTCTTGGCCCTACTTTTATTAAAGTTGGTCAAGCCCTATCAACTAGACCTGACCTCATACGCAAAGATTTTTTAGAAGAACTGATCAAGCTGCAAGATCAATTGCCACCTTTCGATAATACACTCGCCTATCAAATTATCGAAACCGAACTGGCGCGACCAGTTCAGGAAATGTTTAGTGAACTGTCACCAACTCCCGTTGCGGCTGCTAGCTTGGGTCAAGTGTATCGTGGTCGTTTGATCAGTGGCGAAGAAGTAGCTGTCAAGGTACAACGCCCCAATTTGCGTCCGGTACTCACACGCGACCTGTATCTACTGCGTTGGGGTGCAAGTTGGTTAGCACCTTGGCTACCCCTAAATCTCGGCCATGACCTCACCTTGATTGTGGATGAGTTCGGGATAAAGTTATTTGAAGAAATTGATTACATCAACGAGGGTCGCAACGCCGAACAATTTGCTCACAACTTCCGCAATGATCCCCATGTCAAAGTTCCCAGTATTTACTGGCGTTATACTAATAGCCGAGTTTTAACCCTGGAATGGATTAATGGCTTTAAGTTAACAGATACTCAAAGCATCCGTGCCGCAGGTTTAGACCCAGAAGAAATCATCAAAATTGGTGTCACATCAGGCTTACAACAGCTATTAGAACACGGTTTCTTCCACGCTGACCCCCATCCAGGCAATTTGTTTGCTATGCCTGATGGTCGCATGGCATACATTGACTTTGGGATGATGGATCAGCTCGAAGAAAACACCAAAGAAACACTAGTAGATGCCTTGGTGCATGTCGTCAATAAAGACTACAACGACTTAGCAGTAGACTTTGTACAATTAGGATTTCTGACTCCAGACATTAATATATGCCCGATTGTGCCAGCATTAGAAGCCGTGTTGGGGAATGCTATTGGCAAAAACGTCGGGGATTTTAACTTTAAAACTATTACAGATCAGTTTTCCGAACTGATGTATGAATATCCCTTCCGAGTTCCAGCCAAGTTTGCGTTAATTATTCGCTCTCTAGTTACCCAAGAAGGGATTGCTCTCAGCCTCAACCCGGATTTTAAAATTGTCGAGGTTGGTTATCCTTACATAGCACGGCGGTTATTAACGGGGGAATCTACCGAATTACGGCGACGGTTACTCAATGTGTTGTTTAAAGATGGTAGATTTCAGTGGCAACGGTTAGAAAATTTAATTGCGATCGCTCGCACTGATGGTAACTTTGATGTATTACCCACAGCGCAGATGGGATTGCAATTTTTGTTATCTGAAGAAGGGAAATTCTTGCGACAACAGTTGATCCTTGCCCTCACCGAAGATGACCGCCTCCACACAGCAGAAGTCCAACGCCTGTGGAACCTGGTTAAAGATGACTTACAGCCAAATCGTTTGCTAAATGCAGCGATCAGCATGTTAACAGAGTTATCCAGGGAAGGCGCAGCTGCTATTTTACCCAAAGCTACATCCTTTATTGCTTTTGGTGGTAATAATTCACAAAGTCAAAAGTAAAAAGGTAGTATTTTTTAACTTTTACCTTTTAATATCAACCTGGAGTTTTCATGTATTATTTCCCTGAGCAACCGCCGTATTTAGTGTTATTAATTGGTTTCCTAATAGCATTAACCTCCGGTATAGCCTTATCTGGAACACTGAAATTAATTGTGCAGAAATGGCAAAGCAATGATGTAGACAACCCACAAACTAGCTCCTCATGGAGAGCATTGTTCGTGCCATTTCTAGGAATTACTGGCGGTATTTGTCTATTTCTCTGTTCAGGTTTAGAGATATTTGGCTTTCCAACCTTCCTGGCTTTAGGAGTTGGTTTACCTATTAGTCTGCTTACCTGCTTACTAGTTTGGTTTCAACTAGGCAGTATGCTGGATTTTGTTAAAAGCCGGGGCATGAAATCTCTCGATTTAGATTCTTTATCTTAGTTGTGAGACTACTTAAAATTAGGTAAATGAAGTTAAATGCTCACCACAAGTTTGGTAAATCATTCTGTGGTGAGCATTTGTTTTAGCTAGGTTAAGAGCCGTGAAATAAGTTTCTGACTTAAAGCTCAAACCCATATTAATGGGTTGAAATCATGCTTATGCCATGACTAAAATTTGGCAGCAAATTCAGACAGCCAGTTGCATAAATTTAGTTTGTGTAGCACAATTTGTCTAGCTTCAGCGATCGCTTCTTTGGCCTCATACCAAGCATCGGGAGTAGCTGTGACTTCTTTGATATAAGCTAATCCTTTTTCATCCAAGCTGGGTATTCTGAGAAAGCTACCTGGTGGTAATAATTTATCGGCTGCGGGGCCACCATAATAAATTGGCAAGCACCAAGATAGCAACGCATCCCAAAGTTTCTCCGTTACATACCAAGAATTATCAGCGTAATTTTCGATGGTGAGATTGTAATAATAGGGAGCCATGACATACCATTTATTACTAATTGGCCCTACTCCTTTCGTCCAACTCGGCAAATCACGACCATAGATATCTACATCTACTTCACTATCACATAACATCTGCAAAAAAGCTAACCTTTTCAGATGATTAGCACTGCGATCAACTCCAGATGTCACCCAACTACAACTGCCGATTTTTTTAGGTGGTGGCATCTCATTTAACTCAGAAAATGTGTTGGATAAATACCAAATAGCAGGCATATAATCTGGGACAGGTGCAAAATCATCTGGGCCAGAAATGTAGCTGCAATAATCTTGAGCATGTTGATAAGCCTTTTTATTCTCCGCTAGAACTTCATCTAGAGGTGGTTCTCTTAAAAGAAAAATTACTCGCTCTTTGGGAACACCGCGAAGTTTATTTTGTAGGATTTGTACTGCTGCTTGATAGCGTTTTTGTCTAATTGGTTTCTTCCAAGACCACGGCTGTTTTTCCGGGTTTTCCGGAAAAGTCGTGTAGTTGTACATTAATAAAAAATCTGGCTTTGGATGTGTGGAGCGAATTTGAATATTATCCCATATACCAAAGGGATGGGGAGTTTGTTGCCACAGCCAATCTGGTCTTTGATCTACACCAGGGTAGCTACTAATCATACCAATAATTTTTCTAGACATTTTCGTGATTTATTAGGGGTAAATTTGTCATATAAGAGTAATTTTTGTGATTGAGTAACTACTGGCGCACAGTATCCTCAAAAACTTTTAAAGATGTCAATAGGTCAATTGCAGAGTTCAAAGTTTCCTCAAAAAATTGACTTCTATTTATGGATTGCTCTGAGAAATTATCAGCGCAAGATCGGAGAGAAGTAAGTATAGGATTGAGATACTTCCGGAACTCTACAGTTAGATGAGTAAATTGATGATGCTGCTGAATTACAGTCTTGTTCATTTCTGAAACTGCGATTGATTGAGCATTGATTTGGAGGTTCACAACATCTTCTAAAACATCAATAGTATTAAGAACTCTCAGGACTGAGATATAAGCTTCTTCCATTAATTCCTGTTGATCTGGAGAATTGTCAACTGTATAATCAGCTAATAAGCTCAAGAACCCAATCATGGAATTAAGCCTGGTTCGCAGTTCGTAAGAGATGCGAATAAAGCTGAGATTACTTTTATTAGTATCTTCAGCGCGATCGCTAAATTGCATGGAATACAGACGGGAATAGTAAGAACCATTTTTTAACAGTTCCTCATGGGTTCCTACCTCTACCACCCGTCCTTGATCTAACACCGCAATTTGATCAGCTTTCTGCACTGTAGAAAGACGGTGAGCAATAACTAAAGTAGTGCGATCGCGGCTGAGATCGTCAATGGCGGCTTGCACCAAACGTTCCGAAACCGTATCTAACGCACTAGTAGCTTCATCGAGAATCAGAATTTCGGGATTTTGTAATAATGCACGGGCGATCGCTAATCTTTGTCTTTGTCCACCAGACAACATCACACCGCGATCGCCAATCATCGTATCAAATCCTTGCGGCAATTTACTAATAAATTCGTAAGCATTGGCTCGTTTCGCTGCTGTCAAAACTTCCTCTGCTGTCGCATCGGGTTTCCCATAGGCGATATTATTTCTCACCGAATCATTGAAGAGAAACGTATCTTGACTCACAATTCCCATCGCTTTGCGTAAAGATTGCAAATCGAACTCACTCAAATCCTTACCATCAATGCTAATTGAGCCGGAAATTGGATCATAAAATCTGGGTAATAAATCTGCCAAGGTTGATTTACCAGCGCCAGAACCACCCACCAAAGCCAGAGTTGTACCACGAGGTAGATATAAATCTACATCCTTTAGTACTAACTTTTCATTATTGGGATAGCCAAAGGATATGTGATTAAAATGAACTCCCTTTTCTAATTTTGTATAGGGAAGCTTACCTTTAGGCATAAAAGGCTTGTCGTCTGGCTGTAAAAATTCTGCAATAATTTCTACACTAGCAGACGTATTGGCAAAGCTACTGCGAAGAGAATTTAACTGAGAAATAAATGGCAGCAGTCGTAGCAGTACTAATATATATGTGAGAATAACTGTTGATAGAGAGCTAACCTGGTCAGCGAAAAAGGTACGTGCTAAAAAGACAATTAGCATTAACGTTGTAATGCCAGTTACTTCACTGATCGGCCCAATTGCTTCCGAGAAAACTTGAGCTTTAAAATCTGCTGTTTCACGATTACGAATTAGTTTTCTAATTTTTTGATATTCTTTGTCTTCGTTACCAGTAGCTTTAACTAAACGAATCCCGCTTAATGTTTCTAATACACTAATTGAATAGGATGACGAAAAATCAGAAAGCTGCTTCCCAAAATCTCTAGCGCGGGAAATAGCAGACTGATTGATTAAAGTTACACAAGACAGCAAAATTGTCGTAGCAATTGTTAACTGCCAAGAAATTGATAGTAACAAGCCGACAAAAACTAAAATTGTAATAACTAAAATAACTAACTTGACTGCACTACCAATAGCACTAGCAGCACGGGCAGTTTCTCCACCAAGACGGTTGATTAAATCACCAACTTTCATCTTGGAGTAATAATCTATATCAACTTCTAGTAGTAAATTGACGCCAGATTCACGGATATCTGAAGTCAACTGTCGGCTTAAAAAGCTTGATGCTAATGTACTAGAATAAGTTGCTAAATTTTTGAGAAAAATTGTAAAAATAATTGCTACAGACATCACCAATATTTGGTAATTATCTGGCAGATTATCAAATGGCAAAAGAACAGCTTTGAGAATTTGTGGCGCACCTGTTAAATCGACTGGTTGCCCGACAATTTTTAAAATTACTGGCACAATCATAGTTGTGCCGACTCCATTAAATAAAGCCCCAGAAAATCCCAACAATATCGTCAAGATAATCCAGCCAGGGTATGGTTTGGCAAATTTTAGTAATACTTTTTTAGTAGACATTTTATTTTTTGTTTATAAAATACTGGAATTGTTATTATTACATAGAGCTTTTCGTAATCATTGTGATTTTAGTTAACAAATAACTTTATTTAAAATTACCCTTATGCGAATTTACAACCGAGCAATTACTGAGTTTAATATAGATGCCATTGCCTGGATGCTATATTTTTCTATGCACCTTTCTCTAGCCTTTCTCCCTCGTTCATTTGCAGCTTCTAAATCTGCAAATATCAATTTAATTTGTTCTGCAATTTGTGTTGGCGAATTTGGGTCAACTAAATATCCAGTTTCACCAATAATTTCTGGAATGTCTCCCACCCGTGTTGCTAAAACAGGCTTTGCCATTGCCATACCATCTGTCAGTTTGATGGGAAATTGTGCCTTAGCTACAGGTGTATCTCGTTGAGGAACTACCACAATATGAGCCGCAGCCACAATTTCTGGCATCTTTTCTACTGGCGTCTGGGGTAGCTTAATAATCCATTTGCCCCAGCGCTCAATTAGTTGATCGTCGTATTGATCGTAGGGATTACCGCCTACAATCACCAACTTCAAATCAGGTTCATTGAGTTGATCAAGTGCCATTAATACATCTTCAAGACCCTTGTGCGGTCGGGGCGCACCAGGGAACATGAGAATACGGTATTCCGCTAAACCATAACGTTCACGGCTAATTTTGGCATCGTATTTTTGGGGATTAAATAAATCAGTGTCTTTGCCATTGGGTATATAAGTACCACCAAAACGGTTGAGTAAGAATTGCGTGTCAGATGTCACGGCATCAGCATGATTCATCAATGACTCCATCCACTGTAAATACAATGGATGATCTGGATTTCTTAAAGCACCGTCTTTTTTTAAAACGTCTCTGGCTAGTTGTTTGAAGTTGGGACGATATTGCCACTCATCGCCGCCATGCCAGCTTAATTCCCAATCATCGATATCTATAATCACGGGTTTGCGGCTGAAAAATTTGTTGATTAAAGCCACACCGTAACTGGTAGATTTTGGTTTAACTGCACAGACAATATCGCCATCAATTCTTTGTAAAAGCTGTCTCGTTGAGTCAAAGAATTCGGGGTAATTACAACCTGGTAAACAATAAATTGGTAGGTCAGGTGGTGGTTCGGGATAAATGCATTTACCAAATAAGAATCCCAATATTTCCACTTGATAATTTAAGTTTTTAAATACTTGTCCAAGTAAATAAGCTCGATCTACCCCACCTTTAGAAAAATTAGGTGTGAGGATAGAAACTTTTAACTTATTTTTTTGGCGATTCAAGGTTAAATTAGACATTAGTCAATTAATAGGAAAATTATTTTTTATTTTTGATCAGCTGCCAGTAGTTCCTTGTAAAGCCCCAACATCTCCAAAGCTACATCGTTCATCGTGCGTACTGGTTGAATACCTTGACGCAGTTTGGCAAGTAAATTGGCATCTTTGGCGAGAGTAGCGATCGCCTCCGTCCAGGCTGAAACATCGTTGGCTGGGACTAACCAACCATCAACCCCGTGACGAACTAATTCAGCAATTCCTCCCAAATTGGCACCAAGTACAGGCGTACCTACAGCTTGAGCTTCCAGAACCACTAGAGGACCAGTTTCCAACCATTGGGATGGGACAGCCAGTAAATCGAAACTCGCCAATGCCTCCGGGACGGCTTGACGTGTCAGTGGTTCGGCAATGCGAAACCGTGGATCACGATTGGCGATCGCTAAAACTTTTTCTCGATTCCCGTCACCGTATTTTCCCGGATGGGTAGCGTGAATAATTAGTTCTACAGATACATTAGCAGGCAGCCGATGTACTGCTTCTGCCAGCACTTGCACGCCTTTGGTTTCTTGCCAGCGCCCCAAAAAGCCAATTTTTAAAGTCGGATTTTGTGGTTTAGTTAACGCTAATTCCCGGTGGAATTTCTGAGCGACACCTTGTCGGCACAGCAGCATTTTGGCTTCAGGGACACCGTTGAGGCGAAAGGCTTCATATTGCCATTTACTGGGGATTACAAGGCGATCGGCTAGGTTTGCTAGTTGCATTAGCTGACGCCGATGTTCAGTTACCAGAGTAGGAATGCCCAAGGTTTTACCAAGCTGCCGGAGTTTGACACTTTTAGAGGCAGTTAATTTTGCTTGGGCGGCTACTCCCAGACTTAGCGGTAGTTTGCTCAGTGTAGCGATCGCTAAAGATGACACCCGTTCGGGAACACCAAGGCATTTACTACAATCAGTAGTGTCAATTACCCCATCACAAGGTTCTTTACCATATCGCATCATCGTTCCCCGCAGACATACAGGCTCTGGCATATGGATGGTGACGACAGTTTTCATCCCTAACTGACGGGCAAGAGCAAGATGTTGCAAACCGCAGTCAAAACGCCAAGAGTGTTGATGGTATACATCTGCTTGCTGCTTTTTTAGCCAATTAGCAAAAAACTCAAAGCTTCCGTCAGGCAGTTGCTTATGTACCCGTATCTTGTCAGGGATGGGGAAGACAGGATAACGATAAACTGGGATATTGTTATATACGTAGGTGTCTTCCTCACTGCCTTGTAGAGGCGCTGCAACTATGGCTGTGATGCCATGTGTTTGCAACCCCTGCAAGAGAGCATCTATATATACTTCAACACCACCTGATGTGTCAGGAAAATACCAGGTAGTTGTGTGGATTAATTTCATTTATAAACCCGCAAAGGAGGAGAACTTGATTTCACAAGCAAAACTCCAACACAAACTTAACGCTACATTTACTTTTTCTACTATCGTATTTTCACTTATAAATAAAATCAGTTTTGATTTGACCTAATTTTAAGTCCGTGAATTTGCTGGAATTTAAAACAGGGATTGCCGATCAATCAATTATCTACTTTGTGGCGTTAGATATCCTGCTCATCTTGAATATGGGACAGGTGAAGACACCTATCCCACAAGAAATGGTGGAATGCTACCAGTCGACTAGTTGTAGTTGACCTGTCTGGATACGGTCAAAAATGCGATTAATCTGACGACGTTCTTCATCACTCAACTCACCATGATTGAATACGGTAGATGTGAGCAAAGTATGATCTTGACGACTCATGCGCCCCAATAAAAGGATGCGGTCTACAATTTTTTTAACCGCTATTTCTGTTTTATTATTAACAGGTTGGTAGATGGAAGCTTTGTAATTCATATTTCTCCTGTAGATGATGCAACTGATGATGATAAAGATGCTTAACTTTTGTTAAAAAGTAGCCAAAAAATTAATGATGAATTTTGGCTAATGAGAGTTAGTATTCTTGAGTCCTCAGACCAAATCTTTTTGGTATCTTGGGAACAAAAACTACCAAAATAAATCTAACTTCGCTATTGCAGGACTTCCCAGGGAATTTTTACTGATAAATCAATGTGGTTTTACTATTTTTTACTATATATTCAGTAAAATCACGGTTGTATATAATGATATTTAACAAGGTGTGACAGCTATAATGAACGAAATATAAACGCTTCATAGAACTGGTGCATGTTCACGGGGCTGGAGATTGCCGATTAATACTAAATCTACTTGTAGGGGAAGCAGAGCTAATGCAGGTCATTCGTCTTCACGCACTCTCAGACAACTACATATTCTTGCTGCATGATGACACACACAATATTGCAGCAGTGGTCGATCCGGCGGAGGCTGAACCAGTACTACAGGAACTCGCAGCACTAAAAGCAGAGTTGGTAGGGATTTTGAACACACATCACCATCACGACCATGTGGGTGGTAATCAGCAATTGATGCAGCAATTCCCCCATGTAACGGTTTATGGTGGAGAGGAGGATAGAGGGAGAATTCCAGGACAGCAAGTGTTTTTGCAAGATGGTTCCCGTGTCCAGTTTGGCGATCGCACTGCTGAAGTGATCTTCGTTCCTGGACATACCCGCGCTCATATTGCTTACTACTTTCCCCCCAATCAAGTCAGTGGAACGGGGGACTTATTCTGTGGTGATACCTTATTTGCTGGTGGCTGTGGTCGCTTATTTGAAGGGACACCCACACAAATGGTGGATTCTTTAACTAAACTGCGTGCCTTGCCAGATAATACTCTCGTCTGGTGTGCTCACGAATACACTTTAAAAAATTTACAATTTGCCCTCACTGTTGATAGTGACAACACTGACCTCCAAAGACGCTACGATGAAGTTAAGTCCTACCGTAGTCGAGGCGAGGCTACTGTTCCCTCACTCCTGGGAGTCGAGAAACTTACCAATCCTTTTTTGCGCTGGGAGCAGCCGTCATTACAATTAACAGTGAATAGTAATGAGCCAGTGCAAACTTTTGCTCGGATACGGGGCCTGAAAGATAAATTCTCATAGGGGCGTACCGCTAAAGCAGAACCCGCAGGGTACGGTTGTTCACCCTGACATATGAACACAATGATCGCCTAAGTCAACCGCCTCACCCACAAGGGGATGGGGCTTGTAACTGACCGAGAGAATCGGTCGAAACATCTGGCATATTGACTGATGCCTGCTCCTCTGTCCCTTGGGTCTACGGTGTACACACAAGTAGATCCAGAGCGAGTTTCCAACCAAAAAAGGTGGATTCAAACTGCTGAAGCCCCCGAGTCAAAGTAGTAATTCCTGGAGGTTTTTGAGACTTGTAACCAGACCAACCA
>JAESGB010000161.1_pt1 | contig 29181 bp, 30 predicted proteins | sample 9266211 | NCBI WGS metagenome assembly JAESGB01 (sample SAMN14514844, study PRJNA621659) | algae metagenome | isolation source: Goleter apudmare HA4340-LM2 and co-occurring heterotrophs from cave wall... | place: USA: Maniniholo cave, Kauai, Hawaii | collected 2009-07-28 | reverse complement strand
GGCGTTCGTGTTTCCAAAACGGACAAAAACACAGTGTCGCGGGGTGGAGCAGCCCGGTAGCTCGTCAGGCTCATAACCTGAAGGTCACAGGTTCAAATCCTGTCCCCGCAACCAAATACACACACACGCTCGCCGCCCTTCAGGGCGGCGTTGTCGTTTGTACGGTCCGGCCAGTGCCCTGAGAACGCACCAGCTCCGGCGCGGCAACCATCCTCGCTCAGCTGCGGCAGACCGACCTCTTCCACATCCGACTAGAGCGGCCGCGCAAAGCTGTCCTCGTCGGAACCAGCGCGGACAATGCGTTCCAACGCCGCGGTCAACGACGTCCGCCGACCGCGCTCTGCCTGCATGTGCGGTGCCCACAAGAGCGCAATGTCACGCGTGAAGTCGAACCCCTCCAGCGGGACCATTATGATGCCCGGCTCCGCCAAGGTGCGGGGCATGATGGTGACGCCCAACCCAGCTCTGACGTAGCTCACCGCCTTGGCCTCACTGGTAGTCCGCGCCGCAAAGAAGGGGCGGACGCCGTGAGCGGTGAAGAAGCGGCTCGTTTCCGGCAGCAATTCGCACTGACGGCGCAGGATCATCGCGTCGTTCATCAGTTCCTCGACCCGCACCGTGCGGCGTGCCGCCAGCCGGTGGTTACGGCTCAAAGCGAGCTGGTAGCTTTCGCGGTTGAGCCGCTGGGCAGCGCCACCCGCATCACCCTCCCGCAGGATCGTCACTGCGGCGTCGATGCGGCCTCGACCGAGGCGGCCGCGCAGGTCGCGTTCGCTGCCCTCGACGATTTCGATCCGCGCGCCATCGCGAAACAAGTCCGCGTCGCCGAGCAGTTCCTCGATCCAGCGGCGGGCGATCGTCGTCAGGACGCCGAGCCGCAGCGTCTGCGGCGCGCTGCTGCCCGCAACGTCGCGCTCCGCTGCGGCAAAGCCCGCCTCGATCGTCCGCGCATGAAGCAGCAGCTTGGCGCCGGCATCGGTCAGCGCCACGCGCCGGTTGGTGCGACTGAATAGCGGCCCGCCCAGCAGCTTCTCGAGCTTCGCGATCCCTACCGACAGCGTCGGCTGGGACACATTGCATGCCGCCGCCGCCCGCGAGAAATTGCCGGTCGTCACCACCGCGAGAAAATAGCGTAGGTGATAGCGCTCGATCATAGAGCGCATCTATAACGTGCTTCCCGCGCTTTCAATTTTCCAAATGGCGCCGCTGATCCTAGGTTGCCGCCAAAGGATCGATCGGAGGCTGACATGGCGGATCTGGATTTCAGGCTGGGCGAGATGGCGGACACGATCCGCGCAACGACGCGGCGCTTTGCGCTCGACCGGATCGAGCCGATTGCGGCTCGGGTGGATACGGAGGACAGCTTCCCGCGCGATTTGTGGCCGCAGATGGGTGCGCTCGGTCTGCACGGCATCACCGTCGAGGAAAAGGACGGCGGCCTTGGCCTGGGCTATCTCGAGCATCTGATCGCCTGCGAGGAAGTCAGCCGCTCCTCCGCCGCGATCGGCCTCAGCTATGGTGCGCATTCCAACCTTTGCGTGAACCAGATTCGCCGCTGGGCGAGCGAGGAGCAGAAGGCGAAGTACCTGCCGGGGCTCATCTCCGGCGAACATGTCGGCAGCCTCGCCATGTCTGAGGCGGGCGCGGGTTCGGATGTCGTGTCGATGAAGCTGCGCGCCGACAAGGTCGATGGCGGTTGGCGGCTGAACGGCACCAAATTCTGGATCACCAACGCGCCTCATGCGGACACATTGGTGGTCTATGCCAAGACCGCGCCCGACGCCGGCTCGAAAGGCATCACCGCCTTCCTGATCGAAAAGGATTTCCCCGGTTTCTCGATCGGGCAGAAGATCGACAAGGTCGGCATGCGCGGCTCCCCCACGGCGGAGCTGGTGTTCGACGATTGCTTCGTGTCCGATGACCAGGTGATGGGATCGGTCAACGGGGGCGTCAAAGTGCTGATGTCGGGCCTCGATTATGAGCGCGTCGTGCTGTCGGGCATCCAGATCGGCATCATGCAGGCCTGCCTCGACGTGGTTCTGCCCTATGTGCGGGAGCGCAAGCAGTTCGGCCGGCCGATCGGTGACTTCCAGCTGATGCAGGCCAAGGTGGCGGACATGTATGTCGCGCTCAATTCCTCGCGCGCTTATTGCTACGCGGTCGCCCAGGCGTGCGACGCGGGGCAAACGACACGCTTCGATGCCGCCGGCTGCATCCTGCTGGCGTCCGAGAATGCGGTGAAGGTTGCGGGCGAGGCGATCCAGGCGCTGGGCGGCGCAGGCTATACCCGTGACTGGCCGGTCGAGCGTTATTGGCGCGACGCCAAGCTGCTCGACATCGGCGCCGGTACCAATGAAATCCGTCGCATGCTGGTCGGCCGTGAGCTGGTCGCCGGCGACGCGCCGCGCGCGCAATAGGGAGCGGCCATGCCACGTATCGCAACGCAGGTGTCGGCGTCGTCCGACGATTTCCAGGCCAACGCCGCGCACAATCGCACGCTCGCGGACGATCTGCGCGCCACCATCGCCCGCACCGCGCTCGGCGGGTCGGAGCAGCATCGCGCCCGCCATGTCGCGCGTGGCAAGCTGCTGCCGCGCGACCGGGTCGAGCGGCTGCTCGATCCCGGCTCGCCGTTCCTTGAGATCGGCGCGCTGGCCGCCAACGGCATGTATGACGATGGCGCGCCGGGCGCCGGCATGATTGTCGGCATCGGCCGGGTGTCGGGCCGCGAGTGCATGATCGTCGCCAATGATCCGACGGTGAAGGGCGGCGCCTACTTCCCGATGACGGTGAAGAAGCATTTGCGCGCGCAGGAGATCGCGCAGGAAAATCATCTGCCGTGCATCTATCTGGTCGACAGCGGCGGGGCGAACCTGCCGCACCAGGCGGAGGTGTTCCCCGACCGCGATCACTTCGGTCGCATCTTCTTCAACCAGGCGCAGATGTCCGCGAAGGGCATTCCGCAGATCGCCTGCGTGATGGGCAGCTGCACTGCCGGCGGCGCCTATGTCCCGGCGATGTCCGACGAAAGCGTCATCGTGCGCAACCAGGGCACGATCTTCCTGGCCGGCCCCCCGCTGGTGAAGGCCGCGACGGGCGAGGTCATCTCCGCCGAGGAACTGGGCGGCGCGGATACGCATGGTCGCAAGTCCGGCGTCGTCGATCATGTCGCCGAGAATGACGAACATGCCCTCCTGATCGTGCGCGACATCGTCGCCACGCTTAACCGGCCCAAGGCGATCGATACCGAGATCACCGCCCCCGTGCCCCCGCGGCTGGACCCGGCGGACCTCTACGGCATCGTGCCGCAGGACGTGCGCGCGCCCTATGACGTGCATGAGGTGATCGGGCGGATCGTCGACGGCTCCGAATTCCACGAGTTCAAGCCGCTCTACGGCACCACGCTCGTCTGCGGCTTTGCCCGCATCTGGGGCATGCCGGTGGCGATCCTCGCCAACAATGGCGTGCTGTTCTCCGAAAGCGCGCTGAAGGGCGCGCATTTCATCGAACTGGCCTGTCAGCGGCGCGTGCCGCTGCTGTTCCTGCAGAACATCTCCGGCTTCATGGTCGGCGGCAAATATGAGGCGGAGGGGATCGCCAAGAATGGCGCCAAGCTCGTCACCGCCGTCGCCACCGCCTCGGTGCCCAAGATCACCGTGCTGATCGGCGGCAGCTTCGGCGCGGGCAATTACGGCATGGCCGGCCGCGCCTACAGCCCGCGTTTCCTGTTCACCTGGCCCAATGCGCGCATCTCGGTGATGGGTGGCGAGCAGGCCGCCAGCGTGCTCGCCACGGTGCACCGCGATGCCGAGACGTGGACGCCGGAGGAGGCCGAGCAATTCAAGGCGCCGATCCGCCAGAAATATGAGGATGAGGGCAATCCCTATTATGCCACCGCCCGGCTGTGGGACGATGGCATCATCGATCCGGTGCAGACCCGCGACGTGCTGGGCCTTGCCTTCTCCGCGGCGTTGAACGCGCCGATCCCTCAGGCGCCGTCCTTCGGCGTGTTCCGGATGTAATGGCCATGATCGACAGTCTCCTTATCGCCAATCGTGGCGAGATCGCGCGCCGCATCATCCGCACCGCGCGCCGCCTCGGCATCCGCACCATCGCGGTCCATTCCGACGTCGATGCCGGCATGCCCTTCGTGCGCGAGGCGGATGAGGCGGTGTGCATCGGCACTGCCGCCGCTGCCGACAGCTATCTGCGGCAGGACCGCTTGCTGGACGCCGCGCGCGCAACCGGCGCACAGGCGATCCACCCCGGCTACGGCTTCCTGTCCGAAAATGCGGAATTCGCCGAGGCAGTGGTTGCCGCCGGCCTCGTCTGGGTCGGTGCGCCGCCGGCCAGCATCCGCGCCATGGGGCTGAAGGATGCGGCGAAGGAACGGATGATCGCCGCTGGCGTGCCGGTCACCCCCGGCTATCTCGGCGCGGACCAGTCGCCCGACCGCTTGCGCGCGGAGGCGGATTCGATCGGCTACCCCGTGCTGATCAAGGCGGTCGCCGGCGGCGGCGGCAAGGGGATGCGCAAGGTCGACGCCGCGGCCGATTTCGACGCCATGCTGGAAAGCTGCAAGCGCGAGGCGGCGGCCTCGTTCGGCGACGATCGCGTGCTCATCGAAAAATACATCCTGTCGCCCCGCCATATCGAGGTGCAGGTGTTCGGCGACACAATGGGCAATGTGGTCCATCTGTTCGAACGCGATTGCTCGCTGCAGCGCCGCCACCAGAAGGTGATCGAGGAAGCGCCGGCGCCGGGCATGGACCCGGAAACCCGCGCCGCGATCTGCGACGCGGCGGTGCGCGCCGCCAAGGCGGTCGATTATGTCGGCGCGGGTACGATCGAATTCATCGCCGACGGCTCTGAGGGGCTACGCGCGGATCGCATCTGGTTCATGGAAATGAACACGCGGCTTCAGGTCGAACACCCGGTGACCGAGGCGATCACCGGGCAGGATCTGGTCGAATGGCAGCTGCGCGTCGCCTCGGGTGAGCCGCTGCCGCTGCGGCAGGAGGATCTGGCGATCGACGGCTGGGCGATGGAGGCACGGCTCTACGCGGAAAATCCCGCCAGCGGCTTCCTTCCCTCCACCGGCCCGCTCGACCGGCTGCGCTTCCCCGCGGGCGTTCGCATCGACAGCGGCGTCGAGGAAGGTGGCGAGGTCACGCCCTTCTACGATCCGATGATCGCCAAGCTGATCGTGCATGGTGACACCCGCGCCGCCGCCGCCGCGAAGCTGGCCGAGGCCGCGCGGCAGGTTCAGGTCTGGCCGGTGCGCACCAATGCCGGTTTCCTCGCGCGCGCCGCTGCGGACGGTGATTTCGTCGCTGGCCGGATCGATACCGGCTTCATTGAGCGGCATGCCGACCGGCTGATCCCCGGCGCGACGCCGTCGGAATCGGTGCTTCAGGCGGCGGCTGCCGCGATCGTGCCGGCGCCGAGCGGCGATCCGTGGCAGGATCTGGTCGGCTTCCGCGCCAATGCCCCGGCGGTACGGCGCGTGGAGGTGGAGGTCGACGGCACGCCCTATCTGGTCGAGCGTACCGTCGCACCGGCCGCCACGATCGACGGCGATGTGCTGTATCTCGACGGCGAGGCATGGTCCTTCGGCCTGCCGCGCGCGGATCATGCGGGCGGCACAGGTGAGGGCGATGGCGCGATCATGTCACCGATGCCCGGCCGGGTCATCGCGGTTCTCGTCAAGGAAGGGCAGGCGGTCGCCCGTGGTGAGCGGCTGCTGGTGCTGGAAGCGATGAAGATGGAGCAGGCACTGCTCGCGCCGTTCGACGGCGTGGTCGGCGCGCTGAAGGTGGCGGCTGGTGAGCAGGTGCCCGAAGGCACGCTGCTGGCGCGGATCGAAGTGGGAGAGGGCTGATGGCGGGACGCTATTTCGATCAATGGCAGGTGGGCGACCGTCTGGTACATGAGATCCGCCGAACGGTCACGGAAACGGACAACCTCCTGTTTTCCACCATGACCCACAATCCGCAGCCCCTGCACCTCGATGTCGAGGCGGCGCGGGCCAGCGAGTTCGGCCAGATCCTCGTCAACGGCACCTTCACCTTCGCGCTGATGGTGGGGCTATCGGTCGGCGACACCACGCTCGGCACGCTGGTCGCCAATCTCGGCTATGACAAATTGGTCATGCCGAAGCCGGTGTTCATCGGCGACACGCTGCGCGCCGAGAGCGAGGTGCATGAACTGAAGGAAAGCCGCTCGCGCCCTGGGGCCGGCATCGTTACCTTCGCGCACCGGCTGCTGAACCAGCGTGACGAGGTCGTCTGCCAGTGCCTGCGCTCGGCGCTGATCAAGAAATCGACCGCCTGAGCGGGTTCTGGTGTGCGCCGGCGGTCACCTGCCGGCGCACCAGCGATCCTTTAGAGCGCGAAGATCTTGCCCGGGTTGAACAGGTTCTTCGGGTCCATCGTCCGCTTCAGCATGCGCATGATGTCGACGGCATCGCCCAGTTCGGCGACCAGCCAGTCCTGCTTGCCAAGGCCGATGCCATGCTCGCCCGTACAGGTGCCGTCCATCGCCAGCGCGCGCTCCACGATCCGCGCATTGACCGCGGCGACCTCCGCCAGTTCGTCGGGTGACGTCGGGTCGATTGAGAAGATGACGTGGAAATTGCCGTCGCCGACATGGCCGACGATCGTCGCCGGCACGCTGCACGTCGCCAGATCCGCCTGGGTCGCCAGGATGCACGCCGGCAGCCGGCTGATCGGTACGCACACGTCGGTTGACCAGCCGACCGCATTGGGCCGCAGGTTCACCGCCGCCCAATAGGCCTCGTGCCGCGCCTTCCACAGCCGCGCGCGTTCCTCCGCCAGCGTCGACCAGGCGAAATCGCCGACGCCATTCTCCGCCGCCAGCGCCTCCACCGTCGCGACCTGTTCGGCGACGCCGGCGGGCGATCCATGGAATTCAAAGAACAGGGTCGTCGTCTCCGGTAGGTCCAGCTTCGACCAGCGATTGACCGCCCGGATCTGCATCACGTCGAGCAGTTCGACCCGCGCCAGCGGCACGCCCGACTGGATCGACTGAACCACCGTATCCACCGCCCCCTGCAACGTCGCGAAGCCGCAGACCGCGGCGGAAATCTGCTCCGGGATCGGATGCAGCCGAAGCGTCACTTCGGTGATGATCCCAAGTGTTCCGTCGGCGCCGACGAACAGCCGTGTCAGGTCATAGCCGGCGGCCGACTTGCGCGCCCGGCTGCCGGTCCTGATGACCTTCCCATCGGGCGTGACGACGGTCAGCGCCAGCACCGCCTCGCGCATCGTGCCATATCGTACCGCGTTGGTGCCGCTGGCGCGCGTCGACGCCATGCCGCCGATCGTGGCATTGGCGCCGGGGTCGATCGGGAAGAACAGCCCCATGTCGCGCAGGTGCAGGTTCAATTCCTCGCGCCGGCACCCCGCCTGAACGGTGCAGTCGAAATCCTCGGCATGGACAGCGAGGATCGCGTTCATATCCGACATGTTGACGCTGACCCCGCCATGGATCGGCAGCGCATTGCCCTCGATCGATGTGCCGGCACCAAAGGGCACGATCGGCACGTCATGCGCGGTGCACAGCTGGACCAGATCGACGACATCCTGCGTGCTGCGGGCGAACAATACCGCGTCCGGAGGAGCGGGGCCGAAATGTGCCTCTGAGCGGCCATGTTGCGCCAGCATCGCGCCGCTCTCATGCCATTGGTGGCCGAACCGCTCCCGCGCCGCTTCGAGAAAGGCCGGGGCAAGTGGCGGACGGGCGGGGGAAGGGGCGTGGTGCATCCCCCGATCCTGCCCCGAAAGCGGCCCGATGAGAACCGCGGTCATGCGCGATGGCTATGGCCGTCGCGCCGATTTGCCTGCCCCGCCGCGACCGGCGTCGTTGCTTTACCCCCTCGATCCGCCATCCTCGCGTTCTTCTCGCGAAAGGACCGCTCTTTGACCGCTCGCCCCATGCTTCGTGCCGCTCTTCTCGCCGGCGTGTTCCACCTCGCCACCGCTTCCCCCGCAGCGGCTCAGGTCGACCCGGCAAGGCTGGACGCGCTGAAGACGGAGGCAGCGGCGAAGGTCGATCGTCAGGCGAAGATGGTTCAGGAGATGGTCGATTCCCTGTTCAGCTTCGGCGAGCTGGGCATGCAGGAGGTCGAATCCTCGCGCTACATCACTGCGGTTCTCGAAAAGAACGGCTTCAAGGTGGTGCGCGGCGTGGCGGGCATCCCCACCGCCTGGACGGCGACCTGGACCAACGGCAGCGGCGGCCCGGTGATCGCGGTCGGCTCCGACATCGACGGCATCCCCAAGGCCAGCCAGAAGCCGGGCGTCGCCTGGCGCGAGCCGCTGGTGGCTGGAGCACCGGGCCACGGCGAGGGGCATAATTCCGGCCAGGCGGTGAACATCGCCGCCGCGATCGCGGTCAAGGAACTGATGACGCGTGAGAAGATCCCGGGCACGCTGATGCTGTGGCCCGGCGTTGCGGAGGAGCCGGTCGCGGCCAAGGCCTTCTTCGTGCGCGACGGGCTGTTCAAGGATGCGGACGCGGTCCTCTTCACCCATGTCAGCTCCAACCTCGCGACCAACTGGGGGCAGCCGAGCGGGACAGGCGGCGTGTCCGTCCTCTACACTTTCTCGGGCGAATCGGCGCATTCCGCGGGCGCCCCGTGGCGCGGCCGCAGTGCGCTGGACGCGGTCGAACTGATGGACGCCGGCTGGAACTTCCGCCGCGAGCATCTGCGGCCTGAGCAGCGCTCCCACTATGTGATCAAGGACGGCGGTGACTTCCCCAATGTCGTGCCGTCGGAGGCGACCGTCTGGTATTATTTCCGTGAGCAATCCTTCGCCGACATCCACAAGAATTTCGAGATCGGCACCAAGATCGCCAAAGCCGCTGCGATGATGACCGACACGACGGTCAGCCACCGCATCATCGGCACCGCAGCGCCGCAGCACATGAACCGCCCGATGGCCGAGGCGGCCTATGCCAACATGCAGAAGATCGGCCTGCCGACATGGACGGCGGAGGAGCAGCAATTTGCCCGCGCGGTGCAGAAGCTGGTCGGCGGCAAGGAGACCGGGCTCGACACCGAATTGGGCAAGCTGACCCCTCCGGATGCCGAGCCCAAGAGCGGCGGATCGGACGACATCGGCGATGTGTCCTGGATCCTGCCGACAATCACCATCCGCTATCCATCCAACATCCCGAACCTTCCCGGGCACAATTGGTCAAACGCCATCGCGATGGCGACGCCCATCGCGCACAAGGGGGCGATTGCCGGGGCGAAGGCGATGGCGATGACCATGCTGGACCTGTTCCTCGACCCCCGGTTGCTTGCCGATGCCAAGGCCTATTTCACCAACGTCCAGACGAAGGACGTCAAATATCAGCCGGTGCTGACCAACGAGAAACCCTATATCGAAATGAACGCCGATATCATGGGCGCCTATCGGGAGCGGATGCGCCCGTTTTACTACAACCCCGCGAAGCATCGGACCTATCTGGACCAGATCGGGGTGAAGTGGCCGTCGATCACGCAGCCGTGATGGTGCCGTTCTCCAGCGCGATTCCGGCGAGGTTCTGTGTCCGCTTCACGTGGCGCAGCCTGAGGGCGCTGCCCGGCGGCACCAGCGCCTGAAAGGTCAGCAGGTGGTGGCGCAGCGCCGGCGGCGTGCGCGCGCGTCCCGCTGCCTGGCGAATGACGGGCAGGCAGTCGCCGAGCAGGATGGGCTCGCGATATTCCTGCGCGAGGGCAAGGCGAACCGCGGCGATCAGCGCCAGCCATTCCGCCTCCATGCTCGTCCCCGCGCCAAGCTGACGCGTGACGTGCGCTCGCCCGCCAGCGACCACCGCAATCTCCATGCCCGCGGGCAGCGGGCGCAGTCCTCCGTCGAAGTAGATCTTCATGCGCGGCGGTAGGCGCCGGGGGCGAGATCACCCAGCGACCAGTCACCGATCTGCCAGCGCACCAGCCGCAGCGTTGGGTGACCGACCGCCGCAGTCATCCGGCGGACCTGCCGGTTGCGGCCCTCGCGAATGGTCAGCCGCAGCCAGCAATCGGCTATGTTGGCGCGAAAGCGGATCGGGGGATCGCGCGGCCAGATCGCTGGCGGATCGATCCGCTCCACCTCTGCCGGGCGCGTCGGTCCGTCCTTCAACCTCACCCCGCCGCGCAGCGCGTCGAGTGCGTCACCCGCCGGCTCACCCTCCACCTGCACCAGATAGGTTTTCGCCAGCTTGAAGCGCGGATCCGCGATGCGCGCCTGCAACCGGCCGTCATCGGTCAACAGCAGCAGCCCCTCGCTATCGCGATCAAGGCGGCCCGCGGGATAGACGCCCGGCACATCGATGAAGTCCGACAGCGTGGCGCGCTTGGTGGGGGAGCCGCGATCGGTAAACTGGCTCAGCACGTCATACGGCTTGTTGAACAGCAGCAGCGTCATCGCGCTGCGGCGATGCTTTGGGCAACCGCCTCGGCCGTTCGGATGCCGTCCACCGCCGCGGACAGGATGCCACCGGCGTAGCCCGCGCCCTCGCCAGCGGGGAACAGCCCGGCGGTGTTGAGGCTCTGGCCATCCTCGCCGCGGGTGAAGCGCACCGGCGACGACGTGCGCGTCTCCACGCCAGTCATCACGACATCGGGATGGTCATAGTCGCGGATCTGGCGTCCAAACACCGGCAGCGCCTCACGCATCGCGGCGATGACGAAATCGGGCAGGCATAGCGACAGGTCGGTCGGCTCGACGCCGGGCTTGTACGACGGCGTCACCGATCCAAGCGACGTGGAGGGGCGACCGGCCAGGAAGTCTCCCACCCGCTGCGCCGGCGCCTTGTAGTTCGATCCGCCAGCCACGAACGCCTGCTCCTCCAGCTGGCGTTGCAGCGCGATCCCGGCCAGCGGGTCGCCCGGATAGTCGCGCGCCGGATCGATCGCGACGACGAAGCCGGAATTCGCATTGCGCTCGTTGCGGGAATATTGGCTCATCCCGTTGGTGGCGACCCGCCCTTCCTCCGAAGTGGCGGCGACGACGGTGCCGCCCGGACACATGCAGAAGCTGTAGACGGTGCGCCCGTTCGAGCAGTGATGCGAGATGTGATATTCCGCCGCACCCAGGATCGCATTTCCGGCCTCATGGCCGAAGCGGGCGCGGTCGATCCATGATTGCGGATGCTCGATCCTGACACCGATCGAAAAGGGTTTCGCCTCGGCATGGACGCCCGCAGCGTGCAGCATGGCGAAAGTGTCGCGCGCACTGTGCCCGATCGCCAGCACGACATGATCGGCCTCCAGATACGATCCGTCATGCAAGTGCAGCCCGCGCACCTGCCGCTCGCCGGCCGCGTTCTTCTGCACGTCCAGCCCGTCGACTCGGGTGCCGAAGCGATATTCGCCGCCAAGCTCCTCGATCGAAGCGCGCATGCTCTCGACCATGGTGACCAGGCGGAAGGTGCCGATGTGCGGATGCGCTTCGGTCAGGATCTCGGGCGGCGCACCGGCCTTCACGAACTCGGTCAGTACCTTGCGGTTGAGGTGCCGGGGATCCTTGATCCGGCTGTACAGCTTTCCATCGGAAAAGGTGCCGGCGCCGCCCTCGCCGAACTGTACGTTTGACTCGGGGTTCAGCACGCTACGCCGCCATAGCCCCCATGTGTCCTTGGTCCGCTCCCGCACCACCTTGCCGCGTTCCAGCACGATCGGTCGGTGGCCGGCCTGCGCCAGGATCAGGGCGGCGAACAGGCCGCATGGCCCAGCACCGATCACTACTGGCCGTCTTGTACCGGCCGGCGGCGCGGCGGGCAGGTGGTAGCGGGTGTCCGGGGTCAGCTGGATATCGCGATCGCGGCGAAAGCGGGCGAGTACCGTCGCCTCGTTCTTCACCGCGACATCAATGGAATAGACCAGCGCGATGTTGTTCTTGTCGCGCGCATCATGGCCGCGCCGGGCGATCGTATAGCGGATCAACTCGCGCGGCGTGATCCGCAGCCGGCGGCAGATCGCGGCCGGCAGCGCCTCGTCGGCATGGTGTAGCGGCAGTTTCAGTTCACTGATGCGTAGCATGCCAGCGCTCTACACCGCCGGTCGACGAGCGCCAGACGGCTGATCCCGCTCGGTTCTCCCGTCTGGTCCCGTGGTCTCTTCCAGTGCCGCGACCTCGAACTCATATCGTTCCCAGCCGCGCTGCCGTGCCGCTTCCTCGCTGGCGGCTTTCTTGCCGGTCGCCTCTTTCAGCGACTTGGCATGACCCCAGAATACCTCCGTCTTGCCGCCGGGCAGATACGCCACCAGCCGCCAATAATGGGTGAAGGGGGCATTGGTCGGCCCGATCGTCTTCACATAGCCGTCGGCCATGGTCGCCGTGAGGTAGCGCTTTCGTTTCGCCATGCGCCGATCTTGAACCATCGTGGGGCCGCCAATCAGGCAGACGCCAAAGGGAATAGAGACTAGGGAGCGATTGCAGCTTTGGAAACTCTTTCTTCCATGATCGGCAGTTTCTGCTAAGCGGGCGGGCATATGGCAGGTTTCAAACTCCCCACGTTCAATGATCGTGCGGCCGCTTCGCGCGCCGCGAAGCAGCGCGCTGTCGAAAAGCAGCGCACCAAGACGGCGCCGGATCCAGAGGCAGCCGCGGCCCGCGCGGCCGCGCTTGCCGCGAAGGAGGCCGCTGCGGCCGAGCGCCGGGCAGCCCACAAGGCCGCGATCGAGGCCGAAAAGGCCGCCAAGGCAGAGCAGCGGGCCAAGGCACAGGCCGAGGCCGACGAAGCAGCTGAGCGGGCCGCAGCCGCGCGCCGTGCGGCGCCGGTGCCCCACATCCCGACCGCGGCCGAGCTGAAGGCGGCGCGCGACGCGCGCTACGCCGCGCGCAAGGCTCGCCAACGCAAGTGACCCCGCGCGAGCTGGTCGGCATCGCCGAGGTGCCGGGCGGTCCGCCGCTGCGACTGTTCCGCCGCGGCAAAGACTTCATGATCGTGCTCGAGCGTAACGAGCTGATGAGCACGCGGATGAGCGGCTCTGAGGTGGCGCTCGGCACGCTGGCATGCCAGCGGCTCGTCGGCCGCCCCGCGCCCCGGCTGTTGATTGGCGGCTATGGCATGGGCTTCACGCTGCGCGCGGTGCTTGGCCTCGTCGGCAAGGACGCCAGCGTGGTCGTCGCTGAACTGGTGCCCGGCATCATCGAATGGGCGCGCGGCCCGATGGTGGACCTGACCGACGGCTGCCTCGATGATCCGCGCGTCGCGCTCGAAATGGGCGACGTGGGTGACATCATCCGCCGCCAGACGGGCGGCTATGATGCGATCCTCCTTGACGTCGATAACGGCCCGGACGGCCTGACCCGTCCGGCGAACGACAGTATCTACACTGTTCGCGGGCTTGAGGCAGCATGGCGCGCCTTGCGACCCGGTGGGATCCTGGCGGTCTGGTCCGCCGCGCCCGACCCGGTATTTGCGCGCCGTCTGGGCAGCGTCGGCTTCAGCGTTGACGAGGTGCGCGTGAAAGCGCGCGACAACGGAAAGGGCGCGACACACATCATCTGGTTCGCCCGCCGGGACTGATCGGTACCATTACGTAGATTGCGCCAGAACGGCGCTAAACCGAACATCTCCGCATGAATTGCGCCACACAGCCGCACGGACTGATGGGGGCGCACAGGAATGCATGGCCGCGCGGCACTTCGCGATGATTGTCACGGCAATGGACAGATCGCCCCTACGATCACGATCGGCCTGCTGTGGCACTCGCTGAATTCCGGCAATCTCGGGATCGGCGCGCTGACGCTAGCCAATCTTGCCATCGCGCGGGAGGCGGCGCGCCGGGCGGGACTGACGCCGCGCTTCGTCATCATGGGTGCGCGCGAGTCCGAACCGCCCCCATTTGCCGGCCTCGATATACAGTGCGTTGCGATCGACTCGCGCGCGCTGAAGCCGGGCGGCGCCATCTGGCGCGCCATGGGGAAGGTGGATTGCGTCCTCGATATCGGGGCAGGTGACAGCTTCACCGACATCTACGGCCCGCGCCGTTTCCTCTTCCTCACGCTGACCAAGCTGTTTGCCCTCGCGCGTGGCCGGCCGCTCGTTCTGTCCCCGCAGACCATCGGGCCGTTCACCGGCGCCGGGTATAAGGCGATCGCAGCCTTCATCATGCGCCGCAGCCGTGCGGTCTTCGCCCGCGATGAAGCATCGCGGGCCGCCGCGCTGTCGCTTGCGCCGGACGCCAATGTGAAGCTTGCGGTCGATGTCGCGTTCGAACTGCCGTTCACCGATCGCGCGTCGCTGCGCGGCTCGTCGGTGCTGCGGATCGGGGTCAACGTCTCCGGCCTGCTGTTCGGGGAGGCGGAACGCGGCACCAACCATTTCGGCCTTTCCTATGATTATACCGTCTTCACGCGCCGCCTGCTCAGCGCGTTGACGCAGCAGCCGAGTCTCCAGGTCCATCTGATCCCCCATGCGACCAACCGGGAGAACCCGGTCGACGACGACGGGGTGGTGGCCGACCGGCTTGCCCGCGAATTCCCCGCTGTGATCCGTGTGCCCGACTTTGCCGATCCGAGCCGGGCGAAAAGCTATATCTCGGGGCTCGATCTGTTGGTGGCCGGACGGATGCACGCCTGTATCGCGGCGTTCTCGACCGGCGTGCCAGTCGTGCCCGTGGCCTATAGCCGCAAGTTCACCGGCCTCTTCGGCCTGCTCGATTACGACATGATGATCCCTGTGAAGGGTATGGATGAGGATGCCGCGGTCGCGTGTGTCATGCAGGCGCTCGGCAGCCGATTGCAGCTCGCGGCGACGGAGGTGGAGGGGCTTGCCAAGGTGGAGACGCTCCTCGCCGGCTACCGCGCCACGCTCAGCGGGCTTTTTGCGTCCGTGAGCCAGCGGTCGTGAAGGACACCTCCGTAACGGTCGACCGCGTGCTCAAGAACGATCTGTGCAGCGGCTGCGGCCTGTGCGCCGGCGTGTCGGGGAATGCGATCGTCATGGGCATGGCCGCGCCGGGGTACGCGCGCCCTGTACAACGCCAGCCCATCCCACCGTCTGTCGAAGCCAAGATCGCGGCCAGCTGCCCCGGCGAAGTCGTCGCTCCTTGGCCGAATGCGATGGAGCGGCATCCGCTCTGGGGCCCTTGGCGCCAGAACATGGTTGGTGCGGCTACCGACCCGACGATCCGTTTCGCCGGCGCGTCGGGCGGGGCGCTATCCGCGCTGCTGGTCCATGCACTGGAGTCGGGTCTCGTCGATCGGGTGCTTCACGTGGAGGCGGATCCCGACCACCCGCTTGGCAACCGGATGCGGTGGTCCACCGATGCGGCGCAGGTGCTTTCCGGGGCAGGATCGCGTTACGCGGCATCCTCTCCCCTGGCTGCGATCGACCGTGCCTTGGCCGACGGTGGGACGTTCGCCTTTGTCGGCAAGCCATGTGACGTGTCGGCGCTCCGTCGCCTCGGCCGCCACGATCCGCGTGTGGCCGTGCAGGTGCCGCTCATCCTGTCCTTCTTCTGTGGCGGCATGCCGAGCGAGGATGGCGCCCGGCGCATCGTTGCGGCGATGGGGCTGGAGGGCGGGGAGGTCCAGGCGTTCCGCTACCGGGGTCAGGGTTGGCCTGGCCTGACGGTCGCCACCACACGCGAGGGTCGACAGGCCGACATGCCTTATGCCGAAAGCTGGGGTCGGCACCTCAGCCGCGAAGTGCAATTCCGCTGCAAGATCTGCCCGGATGCAGTCGGCGGCACCGCCGACATCGCCTGCGCCGACGCCTGGTACGGCGACGAGACCGGGTACCCGCTGTTCGATGAGGAGGAAGGACGCAGCCTCATCATGGCGCGGACCGGGGCGGGGGCGGCCTTGCTGGCGTCCGCACAGGCCGCCGGCGTCCTCGCCGCCTCGCCGCTGCCGCTCACCGACGTGGCACGGATGCAGCCGGCGCAGGCGCAGCGCAAGCGGATGGTGGCCGCACGGATCGCCGCGACGCGCCTGCTGGGCCAGCGCACCCCCAGAATGCGCGATCTGGACGTGATGCGGGCCGCGCGTCTTGGCAGAACCTATGATCTTGCCCGCAACTTCCTCGGCACCATGCGGCGTGTCTGGCAGCGCCGGTGGCGACGCGGCGTCGCACGGACGCCGCTATCGTGGCGGGGGGTGTCGTGACGCGGGCAGCGGCGCTGGTGCAGGGGGGCGTCCTTTCCCTGGCGCTATTGATGCCTGCGCTCGCAGATGGCCAAACGCGGCCGATCGACGGCCACACCTTCAATCCCCCGCCACGCAAGATCACCCTGTCGGTCGCATCGGACCTCCTCTACGACACCAATGTCGCCCGCGGCACCGAAACGGCGGCGCGGCTGCGCGGTATCGAACAGGAGGACGTGCGCAGCACCAATGTGGCGGCGCTCGACCTGGCGCTTCCCGCCGGGCGTGCCGCGTTCACCTTCCTCGGGGTCGTCGGCTATGATGCTTACGCCCGCAACGATCAGCTTGATCGCGAGCGGATCGATCTGTCGGCCGGAACCAAGCTCCCGCTGGCGCTCTGCATGTTCGATGGCGACCTGCATTACGCCCGTGCACAAAGCGATCTTGCCGACCTGTCGCTTGTCCCGAACGCGCCGGCCGAGGCGGCGGCCAACGCCCGAACCGACCGTCGCGCGGACGCCCGGCTGGCGTGTGGGCCGGCAATCGGCATCCGGCCCTTTGCCTCGCTCGGGCATACGGAAACGACCAACAGCGCAGCGGCACGGCGCTTTCAGGACGTGAGCGAGACGCGCTATGCGGCCGGCCTTTCCTATGCCAATCCCGTCGTCGGCGTCGTCAGCTTGGTCGCGCGTCGCGCCAGCTTTGACTATGATCGTCGGCCACCCGACGGTTCGCTCGGCAGCCAGCGCTTTCGCGTCAGCTACGCTGGCGTCGGCTTCGACCGCCGCCTCGGCGCACGGCTCCAGATGACGGCCTCCCTCGGTTACGCGTGGATGGGTGAGCACGACGCGCGATCGGGGCGCCGCCTGAACGGACTGAATTGGGATCTTGCGAGCACGGTGCGGCTGGCAGACCGGGCGCAACTGACCGTGCGGACATCGCGGGCCATTGATGCGGCTACCGGCACCTTCGCCAATCTGGTGCGCACCAGCAGCTATGCGGGTACGATTATCTATGCGCTGGGGCCGAGCGTCAGGGTTGATGCGACCGCGTCATTGATGACGCGGGCGTTCGATGCCGGCGCACTACCGCAGCCGTTCCAGCTGATCGACGACCGCAGCCAGGATTATATGCTGGGGCTCGAATATCGTCGCGCCCGCGCGCGGGTTCGGCTCGCCGCCGCCTATCGCCAGCGCGATGCGACGCCTGATCTTTATGACTATAGCGGATTTCTGCTGTCGCTTGGGGTTCGCTACGCGCTGGAGCGATAAGCCGATCTCGGCTCAGCGAAGGCGGCGTGACAGCAGGATCAGGAGCAGGCCGCCGGCTGCCAGAAAGGCGCCGCGGTCGGCCCAGACGCGTTGGTCGAGCATGAAGCTCGACGCGGGCCATTGTACATAACCCAGTCCCTGGCCGATCCACAGCAGACCGACCAGGGCGAGGATGGCGCCCAGCGCGAACAGCACCGGGCGCCAGCGCCGCATCTCAGCGCTCGTTCAGCGGGACGTACGGACGTGTCGTCGGCCCGGTGTACAGCTGACGGGGCCGGCCGATCTTCTGGTCGGGATCGGTGATCATCTCGTTCCACTGCGCGACCCAGCCGACGGTACGGGCCAGGGCGAACAGCACGGTGAACATCGACGTCGGGAAGCCGATCGCCGACAGGATCACGCCCGAGTAGAAGTCGACGTTCGGGAACAGCTTCTTCTCGATGAAGTAATCGTCGCTGAGCGCCAGTTCTTCCAGCCGCAGCGCCGTCTCGAACAACGGATCGTTTACGTTGAGCGCCTCGAACACTTCACGCACGGTCTTCTGCATCACCGTCGCGCGCGGATCGTAGTTCTTGTACACGCGGTGGCCGAAGCCCATCAGGCGGAACGGATCGTTCTTGTCCTTCGCCCGGTTGATGAACTCGGGAATGCGATCCGGTGTGCCGATTTCCTGCAGCATGTTGAGCGCCGCTTCGTTGGCGCCGCCATGTGCCGGCCCCCAGAGGCAGGCGATGCCGGCCGCGATGCACGCGAACGGGTTCGCGCCCGACGAACCGGCAAGGCGCACGGTCGAGGTCGACGCATTCTGCTCGTGATCGGCATGGAGGATGAAGATCCGGTCCATCGCCCTCTCAACGGCCGGGTTCACCTCATAGGGCTCGGCCGGCACGCCGAAGGTCATCTTCAGGAAGTTGCCGGTGTAGCTCAGCGAGTTGTCCGGATACTGGAACGGCTGCCCGACGCTGTACTTGTACGCCATTGCCGCGATCGTCGGCATCTTGGCGATCAGGCGGTGCGACGCGATCATGCGCTGCTGCGGATCGTGGATGTCGGTCGAATCGTGGTAGAAGGCGGAAAGCGCGCCGACCACGCCGCACATGATCGCCATCGGATGCGCGTCGCGGCGGAACCCGCGGTAGAAGGTCGCCAGCTGCTCGTGCAGCATGGTGTGGCGGGTGATCGTGTTCTCGAACTTGTTCAGCTCGTCGCCCTTGGGCAGCTCGCCGTTCAGGAGGAGGTAGGCCACCTCCATGAAGCTCGACTTCTCGGCCAGCTCGCCGATCGGATAACCGCGGTGGAGCAGGACGCCCTCGTCACCATCGATATAGGTCAGCTTCGACTGGCATGACGCGGTCGACGTGAAGCCGGGATCATAGGTGAAGGCGCCGGTCTGACCATACATCTTGCGGATGTCGACCACGTCGGGGCCAACCGTGCCCGACAGCACGGGATAGCCGAAGTTCTTGTCCCCAAGGGACAGCTTGGCATCAGTCATCGTTTTCGTCCTTCCCATGGGCGGCCGTTTGATCCGCGGCATGATCGGCGATGCGGGCGAGACTTTCGTCACGCCCGAGCAGTGCGAGCACGTCGAAGATGCCGGGTGAGGTCCGGCGGCCGGTGAGTGCGGCACGGAGCGGCTGGGCCACCTGGCCGAGCTTCAAGCCCAGCGTCTCGGCGACCTGCCGCACCGCTTCTTCGAGCGCTTCCGTATCCCACTTGGCCACAGCGTCAAGCGCGTGATGTACCTTTGCCAGCGTCAACGGTGCGTCTCCCGCCAGTAGCGGCTCCGCATCGGTGGCGATCGGCAATGGGCGAGAAACAATCAGGAAACGTGCGCCGTCCGCCAGCTCGTTCAGATTGGCCGCGCGGGGCTTCAGCGCGGGCATCGCCGCCGTGATCACCGGGCGGCGCGGATCATCCTCCGCAAGGCCCAGGCGCCCGGCCACCAGCTCTGCGAGCCGGGCGTCATCCGCGGTGCGGATGTAATGGCCGTTCAGATTTTCCAGCTTCTTCATGTCGAAGCGGGATGGCGCCTTGCCAACGTCGGCGAGGTCGAACCATTCGATTGCCTGTTCGCGGCTGATGATCTCGTCGTCGCCATGTCCCCAGCCAAGGCGGAGGAGGTAATTATCGAGCGCCTCGGGCAGGATGCCCAGTTCGTCGCGATAGGCGTCGATGCCGACCGCGCCGTGTCGCTTGGACAGCTTCGCGCCGTCCGCGCCATGGATCAGCGGAATGTGCGCATAGGAGGGTTCGGGCCAGCCCATCGCCTTGATGATGGGCAATTGGCGAAACGCATTGTTGAGGTGATCGTCGCCGCGGATGATGTGCGTGACGCCCATGTCGTGATCGTCGACGACGACCGCCAGCATATAGGTGGGCGTGCCATCGGACCGCAGCAGCACCAGATCGTCCAGTTCGGCGTTCTGGACCGTCACCGGCCCCTGCACCAGATCGTTGATCGTCGTCGCGCCTTCGGTCGGCGCCCGCAGCCGGACGACGAACGGCGCCGTCGGATCATCGTTCACCCGATCACGCCACGGTGAGCGGATGCGCAGCGGCTGCTTCTTGGCCTGCGCCTCCGCACGCATCGCCTCGATATCCTCGGCGGTCATGTAGCATCTATAGGCCGCGCCTGCCGCCAGCATCGCATCGACCACTTCGGCGTGGCGCGGCGCGCGGGTCGACTGGAAGACCTCTTCGCCGTCCCAGTCGAGGTTCAGCCAGCGCATGCCCGACAGGATCGCATCGATCGCTGGCTGGGTCGAACGCGCGCGATCGGTGTCCTCGATGCGCAGCAGGAAGCGCCCGTTGTGATGACGCGCGAAAAGCAGGTTGAACAGCGCTGTTCGCGCGCCCCCTACATGCAGGAATCCGGTGGGTGAGGGGGCGAACCGTGTGACGACGGTTGCATCGCGGGTTTCAGTGGTTGCGCTCAAGCGCGCTTGCTCCCAGGCTGATGGATAACATGGCGACTACGGCCGCGCCCGCCCCTAGCACTTACGCCCCCGCGCTTCAAACCGCGCGGGCGCGTGTGGAATCGTGGCTGGAGGCGGAGCGCGACCAGCTGCCGCTATGGCTGCCGGTGGCGCTGGGCGGCGGGGTGGCGGCGTGGTTCGTCCTTCCCAATAGCAGCGCCTGGCGCGCCGCGTTGCTGGGCGCCGCCGCGCTCGCCCTCCTCGCGCTTGCGGCATCCTCCGCCGGTAGTCGCGCTGCCCGGGTGGCGGCGATCGGCAGCATTGCTTTCGCGGCCGGGCTCGCGCTGGTGTGGCTGCGGGCGGAAACGGCGGCCGCGCCCGTCCTTGCGCGTCCCGCGATCGCGACTTTCACTGGGCGGGTGGAGGCAATGAACGCATTGCCGGCGCGGGGACTGGTGCGGGTACGGCTCGGCGATCTTGAGTGGCTTGATCGCAGGCCGCCGCGTGCGCCCCTCCACGTGCGCGTCAACGTAGCAGAGCAGGACGTGCCGGCCGGGCTGCTGCCTGGGACGCGGATCAGCCTGCGCGCGCGGTTGATGCCGCCTCCGCCGCCGGCGGTGCCGGGCGCCTATGATTTCGCGCGCGTGGCATGGTTCAGCGGGATTGGTGCCACCGGGCGGGCGCTCGGCTCACCCGAGATCCTGGCGGGTGCGGTCGCTGGAGAGCCGTTCCGCGCGCGCCTGTCCCGCCACATCCAGCACAATTTGGAGGGAAGTGCCGGCGGCATCGCCGCCGCGCTGGCGACCGGCGATACCGGGGGGATCGAGGAACCGGATCAGGAGGCGATGCGCCGCTCCGGCCTTGCGCATCTTCTGTCGGTCAGTGGACTCCATATCACCGCGGTCGTCGGCCTGACGATGCTGCTCGCCGCACGACTGCTCGCGCTCAACATGCGGCTCGCGCTCACCGGTCGGGTTCCGCTGATCGCAGCGGCGACCGCTGCCGTGACCGCGCTCGGCTATACCTGGCTGACCCGTGCGTTGTAGGAGTCAAACCCTGATTTTTCGCAGTTTTGCGCGGTTGCGAATGTCCGCTGCCGGAGGGGGTGAACCGCGCGAACGTCTGACTTGGGTGGAAAGCTGCCGTCAACACGGGCCATGCCAGAACACGCCTTGGCTTGGTTCCGAATAACAAGCTGCGGGCATCGGAAGGTCAGCCTTGCTGCGCGGAACCTCGTAGCCGTAGCCGCCATCAAAGTGTGCTTTCGTCTCGATATCAACGCCCCACACGTGAACCGTGACGTTTTCAGGACGAAGGCTCGAGATAGCCGCTGGCCATTGATCCTTTGGGACGTTCTTCCATTTGTTTGGCCGTGCCGGCGCGTGCGTTTCCATCAGCGTCTGAGCCTCGGCCCGGATCGCCATGAGTTGCTCGGCATCAGAAACGGGCCGGTTACAGGCGCCGAGAGCTGACATTGCGGCCAACGTGGCAAACTTGACTGTCGCGTATGTCGATCGGCGCATCAAGGCAGTGGAGCACATCAGTCATACGACCGCTACTGGGGCGAATGCGGCCCGGCCGCTTTTGGAGAGCGCTAGCGCGATCGCGGACCGCCAAATTTGGTGGAATGCGGACAGTCCGCTTACCGGATACTCGTTGGCTCATTACGTCCTGGAGGTTCGCGTGCTGGTCAGCGATCGAGTGCGTTCGTCTTGCGCCGCCATTAAATCCAACATCATATGGACCGAATGTCGTACGAGGAGTCGGCGCGCATCAGTTCACAGGTGCTGCCGATGAGCAGTCCGATCAAAAGCAGGCGGTGCTATGGCTGAGTATGTAGATAAAGGGCTGAACCGCAGGCTGATGGAAGCGTCTCGCTCCGGTGCGTCAGCCTATCTTCGCGAATACGCCGAATTACTGGGTCAGATTGGCTTAGCTGCTGCATCATCCGAGGTTCGCTTTAGCCGCCCTCTAGTTGCGGCTAACTCGGCCGATGCGGTTAATGCTGTGAAGGTTTCTTTGCTTTATAACGATGTAAGTACTCTGCTTATTGCGTCTTCTGGTCAGGCTCAGATAACTATTCTCGATCCAAGAAAGTTTGGGGGAGAGAGTGGCTTTCAGATTACCGTTCCTTCCGATCGGGACGACATCGCAAAGGCGGTAGAAAGCGGGCATATAAATTGTGGATTTATGCTGCCCAGTTCCGATCACGATGACCAACTATACAGCGACCTTGCTCCTCTTATTGGCCAAGGTCGCCTTATCATCAGCCCAACTCGTCTTGTTATGTTTTTCGCCGGAAAGATGACACCGGAGGGCGCGCGTAACTGGGAGACGATCCAGACCGATCCGTTGGCTCCTCTGGAGGTTTGGAAGTCTGAAGATGCTGTTGACAGTGATTCGATCAAAACGGTGACGAGTGCAGCATTAAATGCCCGGGCTGGTGACGTTAGCATTGATCAGAGACACCAGCTCGTATTGCCCTACATCGAAGGGGTTTCCCTCTCGGAGTATGCAAAGATCATCGATGATGCGTCTGATCAGATCGCAGCTTTACGTGTCGAACTTGCGTCCTACCTAAAGCAACTTAGTACAAATAACGATGAGGTTGAGGTTTTTAGGAAGGACGTGCTTCAGCCGAAAATCGATCGCATAGAACGCGACTTCAGAAGAATTACTACAGCATCAAACATTCGTACCGGGGGACTTATCCTTGGCTCCGCAGTGATGTGCGCCGCTACCTTCGCCACCGGCGGTGTCGCGGCAGCAATAGCGGGTGTCGCAGGGACGGTCGGTCTCGTTGGCGGAGCCAAGGAACTTGCCGACCGTTACGAGAAGTTAAGCGCTCTTAAAGACGATCCGCTCCATGTCCTTTGGAGATTGAAGCAGCAGGGCCAATCTTGAGTTTAGATGGCCAAGCGCCACCGCCGGACACCTGCCCTTTGCGAGCGGTGTCGAAACGCGCGGGGCGTAGTTCGCGCTGGCCACTAAACGTCCGCTCATGGGCGAAAGCGGACGGTCGCTCTTTTCGCCGCACATGGTTAACGGCAACACGCTGCCCACCCGTGCGTTATTGGAGTCAAACCCAGAGTTGATGCCCTGGTCCGGGGCAAGGTCCGTCGGCGGCGAATCACCTCAGCCTCGTAGTCTGGCGATCCGACGCCGCCATGCTCCCTCGTCTTTTGGCCAGCAATCCGGAGCGTTGGGCTTGTTCGAAGCGGGCCGTATGCCGATCGGCCGAGCGCCACACATCGAACACCGAAACCGATCGCGCAGCATGTGAACTCGTGCGTCGAATCGGTTTATGAACATCCAACGGGCGAAGTTCTCACCATCGACGATCGATCGATGACCACACTGGCATCGCACTTCCAGATTGCGCGCGACACGGAATATGTCGCTGAGTGTCTCGACCTTGGTGTTCGCAGACACATCAGAGCGGAAGGGCCAGCTGATTGGTGTCGATGTTCACAGGCCGGAACAGCGACTCGTAGATATGCCGCGCGAGTGTCGCCGTTCCATCGTGCCGGAGCTGCTCATTGGGCACCGTCAAAGATACCTTTGCCCAAGCCGGGGCCGTTTCGATAAGGTCGCTGATGCGCTCTGGCGTGATGGTCGTCATTTCCGAGTCCTCCGATCGCTCGGATAGAACAGAACGCGAACAGATGGCAATCGGTTGCGCCACTTAGGCGCGCCCTTTTTTGGTTGCTGCGCTCTATCGGTGATTGTCGATCGAGAGGGTCAGGAGCCGGATCGCGATGTCGATGGCAAGCTTGATCCTCTCATCCGGAGTGAGGTCGTCTTCCACGAGGCCGAGTTCGTGGAGCACGATCGCTGTGAGGGCTTCGTGGGTCATCGCAGCCACGTCTTCAGTTCGACGTAGATTTTCGCCTCGTTGGCAGCGGCGATCACCTTACGGGAGAACAGCGCGCCTTCGTGGAACGTGATTGCCGCGTTGGTCCTGAAACGGAAAAAGTAGGTATAGAGGAACGAGTGCTTCTTCAGGCCGGTCGTTTCCAACATCGCCGCGATCAGGCTCGCCGCGCGCGTCGTGTCCTCATGGTCGAGCCACTCTGCGACCGGGAACGCGAACAAAACGGTATCGCTGCGGCCGTTTCGGGTTTCGATCTCATAGCAGGCGAAGCCAAGCTCTGGCAGCATGTCGCGCACCTTCTGCGCTGATGCCTCTTTGTATTCGAGAGTGACGCAGCTGGTGCCCTCGTGGTGGTCCTTGTCGTGGCCACCATCCCAAGCCGAGAAGCTGAACTGGTTGCGGTAGCCCGCAAGCGTCTGGTGCTCAGCGTAGGTCTTCAGGACTGCGTGGAAGTCATAGCCGTCTGGGTCATCGTTGATGATTGGAGCGCTTAGGGTTTCTTCGGGTGCTGAGTGCGAATCAGCCGACAGAAAGCGGCTGATAACTGGACCATCGGTCATCTCGATCTCTCCTGTTGCGCGCAGGAGCCTCTCTCCGCGCAACGGTATTTATCGGAGAGCGGTCGATTGGGGGCGGATCGGCGCAACGTGAAAACCCCCCGAAAGCGTGAGCCTTCGAGGGGTTTTCGGGTTAGTCAGAACGATCAAAGCGCAGCGTTGTGCGCCTCGCGGATGGCCTTGCCACGCTTGGTAGCCAGGGTCTTGTAGGTTTGGTCAGTGACCTCCTCATAACCCATGACGATCACCTCACCATCGACCATGCGGAACCAGAGCTTCCCATAGGATACCTCCTCCGGGATGAATTCCGGGCGCTTGTCGAGGCGCGCTACCTCACCACGGTCCAGCTTCTCACCGAGTTCGAAGTTGTCGTTGCTTGCGGCCTTAGGCGTTGAGCTAGACTTCTTGTGTTCGGCGCGATCCTGAGCCTCGATCCCCCTCATGTTCGACCCGTGAGTCGGATCACTGTAGGTTTCGATGTGCTTGGCGATAAGTGCGATCGTGTCGAACTTACCGCGCCGCTTGGCGAAGTAACGGAAAACGCAGGCATACTTTTCGGCGGAGCGGTTGGGCTGGAAGACGTTAGCCTGTTCGTCCTTCCACTCGCCGTAGAGCAGCTTCACCACGAGAGTATAAGGGTTCACCTTCTTGCCATCGACAGGAGCGGCCAACCCGTGCGCCAGAAGCGCAGCGTGATAGTCGCCCTTGTTTTCGGGCTTGAGGATTTCCTGAGCGATGAGCGCCGCTTCCGCGACGTTCTCCCAGACCTTACGACGACCATCCAGAGTGATGCTGTCCAACACCGTGCGGTGCTGGTCCGTTGCCTTGCGGAACGAGGTAACAATCTGGGTGACGTTGTTCGTGACAGTGTTCATTTGATAGGCTCCTTTGCCAGCATGGTGGTGAAGCAGCCTTGCGCGACATTACTGCCGCAACTCTCCACCTTCAGCGTATAGTGAACCGAGGTTCGTCGGCCTGAAGCATGGCTTCAGGTCGTGGGACTAACCGCTGCGCTGGACTGCGAAGGAGTTTCCTCCAAGACATTGCCGCCACTCAGAGTGACGACTGATGACCGCACCAGCTTAGGAACTGTTGATTTCAAAGAACACACGGGATCGCTCCCGATGACCTCTGGGTAGGGTGGCGCTCATGAAGAATGGGTTAAAGCCGGTTCCGTTACGCGCACTCGATATGGGAGCGGGCTTCGCCCTTCTAATTCGCTCTTCGTCCTGGCGGATGGGAAGCCAGAAGGCCTACATGGGAGGAGAAGCGGATGGGTGTTCGCGCGGAGAAGCATTCATCGCTCAGGAGGGCGTCACCTGCTAAAGCGCGAACGCACATACGCTAGGTATCTGGGTGAGTGCCCGCAGCCCAGATGCCGCACGGCCTCTTAACCGATAATCGAGAAAGCCGGAGGCAAAGCCATCTGCCCGCCTTGCGGCGTTCACATGGCTTGCCTGCGAACGGGCCATTGGTTCCTGGGACAAGCCCAGGCACCAGTTAGGCCCATTCGCGGTTATCCAGGTGGAATTACGTCAGGCGTTACTTAATACTTAAAGAAAGAAGAGTAACACGAAGGTCATGGATTGAGTGCGCGTAACGGCCACGCCAATAATGACGCGACATCCGCGCAGGCCGTATAAATAGATTTGTAGACGCAGGGCTGGAAACGCTGTCGTCTATGACAGCGAGCCCGCATCTCTCCTGACAAAGAGCCTTGGCCCGACTGTGCGATTCCAGCCCGCACAGTCGGGCCTTTTGTTTGGAGAAATCAGATGGCGGAAAGTCACAAGTTCTACAGTGTCAGTGCCCCGGCGGGTTCTGGAAAGACGTTTGCGCTCGCGCAGCACGCAGTCGACCTCGCCCACAATCACCAAAAGGTGCTGATCGTCCAGCCGACGAAGCAGCTGATCCGAGAAACGTGGAAGGCCATCAAGCGCAACGACCCGGCACTCCGCGTGACGTCGATCATGAGCGCCAACATTGGCACGTCGAACGTGCTGAGTCAGGTTATCGCGCACATGGCTCAGGCTGAGCATGGCAAGGGCGAGGTGCTGCTCGTCACGCACGAGATCCTCGACCGTATGCCAGACACCTATCGGCAGTTCTGGCACCTGTTCATTGACGAGATGCCCAGCGGCTTTGACGCGCATCACCTTCAGATCGCGTTGACCCATTCGCACGCCACTGAGCACCTGACAGCCGAGCGCGAGTTGACCGGCGATGTCGTGGTTGTGGATGCCAAGAACGAGGGTGCTCTTCGTGACCTATTGGCGAACGTCACGGGCGATAGCGGCTTGGCCGTCTTCCACGACCTGGCCGGCGACGTGCTCAATCCGGACAAGATCGTCTGTGTCAGCAAGCCAAGCTACGAGCGCTTGATCGACCCGACGGGTGTGGAGAAGGTCACATCCTTCTTCTCGATCCTCACCCCGAGCTTTTTGGACAACTTCGCATCCGTGACGATCATGGGCGCGAACCTGGAGTCCACGGAGCTATACCTGCTTTGGGAGAAGCTCCTGAACGTGGTCTGGTCCAAGCATCCGGTGCTCAACAGGGCGCTGAGGTATGATGCTCACGAGAATGGGCATCGGCTGACCATTAAGTATTTGCTCAATGGCAACTGGAGCAAATATCATGCTGCGCGTCCACATGGCAGCGGCACCATCCTTGATGCCGTTACGCAGGCTATCGAAGCCGAGCTAGGCGACGACTTCCTTTGGCAAGCCAACAAGAGCGTGGATGATAACCAGTTTGAGGAGGGCATCCGTTTGCCGACGAAGGCACATGGCCAGAACCGTGCCCGTTTCATGAAGTGCGATAACGTGGCACTCGTCATGGCGGTGAACCATGCGAAACCAGCAAGCGACTTCCTCAAGCTGATCGGCTTCTCTCAGGACGAGATAAAGACGGTTCTCCAATACCAGAATGAGTATCAGGCGATGATGCGCTGCTCGCTTCGCGATCCCGAGGCAACCGCACCTGTCACGGTTTGCGTGGTCAGCAAAGGCTCAGCGGATTGGCTTGCTGCTCGTTTTCCAGGCTGTCAGATCGAGAGGCTCATCACCGACGTGCCTGAACCCCAGCCTATCGGCGCGCCGGTGACACGCGGATATGCGAGCAATGGGGAAAAGCAGAAGGCGTATCGCGACAGGAAGCGAGCGGCGAAGGACGCGCTAGAGGCGCGGTTGCTCGCAGCGTCGCTGAAGGATGCCTCGTCACTCTGAGTGGAGACGCTAAACAGCCTCGATGTGCTTGACGGCAAGAAGGTCGAATCCGTCACGCTCACCCATGACGAGGACTCGTTTTCCAATCAGCTTGCGGCTTCGCCAGTGATTGAGAAGGCCCATTTCCAAGCGCCACCGACCACCTTCGTCACGCCGAAGAATGCGCTGGCCATCCTGCTCGTTGAGCCAGCCGGTTTCAGTATGGTGTGATCCTCTAGGCATCGGCTTACCACATCCCGATGTCTTCGGAGTCACGGTGTATTCCGCCGACCTTCATCCAGCCCTGCTTCTCACCAATCCACATGATCGCTCCAAGGCCTACCAGAGCAATCAGGGCTAAGGGCAGCACGATGATCGCGCCCACGACAACAAGAGGCAAGAGCAAGAACTCACGCATGGTGGGACCGTCTCTTTCCTACGTCGAGAAATCAAGCAGATTAGAGATCACGGATCAAAGAACTGACGAAGGGCAAGTTCTGGCGACGAGCAAGCCATTATCCCAGTCGGCCTTATAGATCGCGTGCCCACGTTCAAGCTGCCAGCAGGACAGATCGCCCTTGTCGCCAGATACCCGCGCCAGAGTTCGTCCGTAATGGTCTTGGCCAGCACGATCGATTGTGAGAGCGCCCGTCATCGCGTTACGGAGGCTTTCCGTGGACGCATACGGATCACCGGGGGCGCAGACACGACCTCGGCGGCAATGGCCGGGCAATTCTGGAGCGTCGATTGCGAGTAATCTGATCCGCTCATCGCCGCACCGGATAGTGTCGCCGTCTGTGACCCGACACCCACTGATCGTCTCGCGATATGCCGTGCTACTGGTCGCCGCCAATCCAGAAGGCTGGCTGGGAAGGATCGCCGGAGCAGCGCCGATCGCCAACCCGACGCCAACTGCCGCTGCCATGACCTTTGCGACCGGCGATCTCTTCCGGCGCGTGTATCGTCCACGTCTCCGCCCGAACACGTCACGAAGGTCGAACTGCTTTGGTTTACGTCGTTGGCGCATCCGCGCGATTGCTCCACAGGGTCGATCTATTCTGGCGTGGGCATCCTTAACAGATTAGCCTCGACGCATGTGTAACCGAGCACGCCTTCAACGAGTGTGGATCGGCGTGGAAAAAGGACCCCGGTAGCGGGGTGATCGGCGTCGAAAAAGGACCCCTCATCCCGGTGGTCTAGGCTGTTCGCTTGGCAGGTGTCAGGCGGCGAGATCGGGATGTTGGTA
>JAESGB010000160.1_pt1 | contig 29204 bp, 27 predicted proteins | sample 9266211 | NCBI WGS metagenome assembly JAESGB01 (sample SAMN14514844, study PRJNA621659) | algae metagenome | isolation source: Goleter apudmare HA4340-LM2 and co-occurring heterotrophs from cave wall... | place: USA: Maniniholo cave, Kauai, Hawaii | collected 2009-07-28 | reverse complement strand
AATTACGGGCAGCAGAAGACCCAGAGTTTGAAACTTTCTATACCAAAAACATTTTGCTGAACGAGGGCATCCGCGCTTGGATGGCTCCTCAAGATCAGCCTCACGAACAATTTGTATTCCCTGAGGAAGTATTACCTCGTGGTAACGCTCTCTAAAATCATGAGGAATTAATTGCCATTGAGCATTTACTATTCCTCCTTTTAAATAAACCCCCGCCTATACGGCAGGGGGTTTTTATTTATAGTAAATATCTATAAATTTATGTGCTATATTTGTTTCAGGTTAAACACCCAGAGCTTAAACACTCTGCCCTTTTGAAACTAAGACCGCTTAGGCAACAAGGAGGTGATGCCCATGATAGAAAGTAGTATAAGCATGGGTCATCAGGTTGCAGTTAGCCGGCTGCGCGCCGGGGCTGTTCTCTAAAAGTTAGCCTTAGTTATCCTGAGATACTAAGTTAGCTCAATTAGCTAGGCATAGCTCGGAGTTCCTTCCGGCAGTCTGGTTGCAACCTGAAGACCCGCTAGACCGCTCTGACTTAGATCCACAGATCTAAATCAGAGCGGATAGTTTTTTAGGGGTGATTTTTAAGTTGTTAATACTGTTATTGAAAAGTTTAGGTGGCGATCGCGTTACACTGCTTTTTAGGCAAGGAATAATATTGCAACCAAAACAATTGCAACGCAATGTCTATGTTGCCCAAATAAAATTTGGCATTAAAGACAAAGCATCCAATTCAGATGCAAGATGCCACAAATATATCAAGAGGAGTTTTGAAATATGGCAGGGCTACTCACTGAGGCGGAAATTCAAGAGCGAGCAATCTTACTGTCTGGTTGGACAGTTGTAAATTCCCAATTGCAAATTACTCGCACCTTTAAAAATTTTATCCAGGCAATGGAGTTTGTGAATAAGTTAGTGGAACCTGCTGAATCAGCAGCACACCATCCAGATATAGAGATTTCTTATAACAAAGTTAAAATTAAACTCACAACACACGATGCAGGTGGGTTGACCCAGAAAGACTTTGATTTGGCAGGGGTAATTGCACAAATTAGTTAAAGGATTTCTCTTGCCAACTTACCTCAAATATCGAGGCTTTCAGCAGTTGAGGGGGATGGAAACCACAATTTTCCATCCCCCTGCTTCTTGATTAAGTAGACAACTATGAATTATTGGTTCATATCGAAAGTTCTTTTAAGTTCGTAGTCAGCACTTCAGTGCTGAAGAATGAAGGACTCAAGTGCTGACTAGGAACAGTATACATTAGCGAGAATAAAACAGCCTAAAAGCTTATATAGTAAGCGTTTGGCTATTTCTAACTGGGCGAAGTATTACTAGTGGCTCAGGGTTGGGGACTGGTATTGTTTAACGAGTACTCAATTACCTGGAACTTTTTTTAGGCAAGCTCAGTCTACTCCTTACTGTGTGACACTTGATGAGGCGTCTGGTTACTGTTGCTCAATATCTTGCCATACAGTCTATATGCTTTATAATGTCATTGTATGAAAGTGTGTTTTTGCATAAGTTAGTTCCATGAATTTTTCATAATAAGTTAATCAGTTATTAGCTTGGCAAAAACTAAAATTGTATTAGTAGCAACTATGCCTCATCTAACAGATTTCTCACAGATGTCGCATATTTGAGAATAGGTGCAACGAACACAATTATCTATACAAGGTGTGAGGAGAAAAAAATGTCTGATATTTTGTGGAAATCCCTGGTGGTTAGTCCAGCAGTTTTGGGAGCAACACTGTTAGTTTCAGCAGCAGCGATTGCTGCCCCAACTACAACAACTGAAGTATCGCCAGTTGAAACAGAAATCGTTGCTGAAGTAGCCCAAAAACCAGAGATTGTAGCTCAAGCAGCTCCAACAAACGGCGATTCTAGCGTTTTAGAACAAGTTAACCGCTACAGCAAAGAAGGTAGCAACATTCAGTCTCAAGTCACATCGGTTTCTCAGTTTTCCGATGTCCAACCTACTGACTGGGCGTTCCAAGCTTTGCAGTCCTTGGTTGAGCGCTACGGTTGTATTGCTGGTTATCCTAACGGTACTTATCGCGGAAACCGTGCATTGACCCGTTATGAATTCGCTGCTGGTTTAAACGCCTGTTTGGATCGGGTAAATGAATTGATTGCCACAGCCACAGCTGACTTGGTAACCAAACAAGATTTAGCTACTTTACAGCGTTTACAAGAAGAATTTTCCGCAGAATTGTCAACCCTACGCGGTCGTGTCGATTCCTTAGAAGCACGGACTGCTGAATTGGAAGCTAATCAGTTCTCCACAACCACAAAACTCGTTGGTGAAGCTATCTTCGCTGTAACTGATGTATTTGGTGGTGGTAGAACCGAAGACGCCAATAACACTGTCTTCCAAGACAGAGTGCGTTTAAGCTTAAACACCAGCTTCACCGGTAGAGATCTGTTGACTACTCGTCTGGCTGCTGGTAATGCTGTAGGCTTTAACTTTGAAGATAACGCTGGTGCACCTTTCACCACCGGAGAAGGTAGACAAACATTCCAAGTCGGTAACACTGGTAACAACAACGTCAGGATAGACCGATTGACTTATGAGGCTCCTGTAGGACCAGCCCAAGTTTACCTAGCAGCTAGTGGTGGTAAACACAGCCAGTATGCAGCTGTGAACAACCCTTACTTCTTCGACAAAACCGACGGTGGTAACGGCGCACTAACTTCCTTCGCATCTGAGAGCCCCATTTATCGGATTGGTGGTGGCTCAGGTTTAGCCCTCAGCTTTCCTTTTGGACAAGGTGGCGGAATCCTGAAACCAAGTTCTTTAACCTTAGGGTATTTAGCATCTGATGCAAATAATCCTGGCGGTAATACAGGTTTATTCAATGGTAACTATGCTGCTCTGGGACAATTGAACTTTTCTGTCGGCGATCGCCTCGCCTTAGCTGCTACATACGTCCACGGTTATCATGCAGGTAACTCCGCGTTGTTTGATGCCGGCTTTGGGCTGACTGGTAGTAGTGGTGTTGCTGGTGGTGTTGTTGGTACTCAACAAGCTAATACGATTACAAACCCAGCTAATAGTAATTCCTACGGTATATCCGCAGCTTTTAGACCTAGTGAAAAACTATCGGTAAGCGGCTTCGTTTCCTACCACGATGTTACACAACAAGGCGCTGGTAATGACTATGAAGCTTGGAGCTACGGAGCTGGTGTAGCACTAGCTGACTTTGGTAAGAGAGGTAACGTCTTGGGTATTTTTGGTGGTGCAGTACCCTATGCTCGTAACCGTGCTGGTTTTGCTGGTGGTGATGTACCTTACCAAATTGAAGGCTTCTATAAGTACCGCGTTTCCGATAACATCTCCATCACTCCTGGTATTATCTACTTGACTTCTCCCAATCAAGGCAACAATACAGATAGTGCAGTTATCGGTACGATCAGAACAACGTTTAGCTTCTAGATCTGAGATTAAGCGTTGATCATCCGCCTAAAAGTTTAAAAATTATTCTACCCCGCCTACAAGCGGGGTTTTTTGTTGGGAGTAATGGACACAAGTACAGCCGTGAAATAAATTTCCGGAACCTAAGCTTAAACCAGTTTTAATGGGTTAAAAACCTACCCAGTAGGCTCTGGCTTACCCAACTAGGATTGCAGCACGCCCAACAAAGAGACGAAATCCTATAGCAACTAAACCCCAGTGGAGAACCGGAGTATACTGGAGAAGGTTGGGGTATGAAGGCTCAAAAATCCCATACTTCATCCGTTAACCTTAACCTTTATTTATCCTTGATCCCTGCCTGTGGAACTATCTTGTAAATCAGAATACGCCATTCTAGCCTTATTAGAAATGGCAACTAACTACCAAAGTGGCGAACCGCTACAAATTCGACAAATTGCCGCACAACAAAACATTCCTGATCGCTATCTAGAACAACTGCTAGCGACCTTAAGACGCGGAGGTATAGTCAAAAGTCAACGCGGCTCAAAAGGTGGTTATCTGTTAGCACGAGAACCTTGGAAAATTACAGTATTAGAAATTTTGGAATGTTTGGAAGGTTTGGATGTGCGGATCTGTGAAGAAAACATCAATACTAAAACTTTAGACAGTTCTGTGATTGGAGACATCTGGCAAGAGGCTTGTCAGGCGGCAAATTCAGTGTTGCAAAAATATACGCTTCAGGAGCTTTGTGAACAAAGAGATTCTCGAAGACAGTTAGATATTATGTATTACATTTAGCTGGTTGTAAGTATTCATTCGGCTCTTGACTAAGAACTCAAAAATTAAGGACTAATTATGCGAATAGCTCGTAACATTACAGAACTTGTGGGACGTACACCCTTAGTGCAGTTGAACCGCATTCCCCAAGCAGAAGGGTGTGTAGCTCAGATTGTGGTGAAATTAGAAAGTATGAACCCTTCCGCGTCAGTTAAAGACCGGATTGGGCTAAGTATGATTAACGCTGCCGAAGAAGAGGGACTGATTGCTCCACAAAAGACGTTATTAGTAGAACCTACTTCTGGGAATACAGGAATTGCTTTAGCAATGGCAGCAGCTGCCAAAGGGTATCGGTTAATTTTAACTATGCCAGAAACCATGAGCGGGGAGCGTCGGGCAATGTTGCGCGCCTATGGAGCAGAACTAGAACTCACACCTGGAATTGAGGGGATGAGTGGGGCAATTCGGCGGGCGCAGGAGATAGTTGAGAACACGCCAGATGCCTATATGTTGCAGCAGTTTCGCAATCCGGCAAATGCGAAAATCCATCAAGAAACCACCGCAGCAGAAATCTGGGAAGATACAGATGGACAGGTAGATATGATTGTCGCTGGGGTAGGAACAGGTGGTACGATCACTGGTGTAGCGGAAGTGATTAAAGCACGGAAACCGAGCTTTGTGGCGATCGCTGTGGAACCAAGTAATAGCCCAGTTTTATCTGGAGGGAAGCCAGGTCCCCACAAAATCCAGGGAATCGGTGCTGGGTTTATCCCCCAAGTCCTCAAGCTAGAATTAATTGATGAAGTGATTACCGTCAGCGATGAAGAAGCGATCGCTTACAGTCGGCGGTTAGCTAGAGAAGAAGGGCTACTATCTGGGATTTCTAGTGGAGCCGCTTTATACGCTGCAATTCGTGTCGCTCAACGCCCGGAAAACGAGGGACGCTTAATTGTGATGATTCAACCAAGTTTTGGAGAGAGGTATTTAAGTACACCGTTGTTCCAAGACCTGGAAGCAAAGGTAACAGCTAGCATTAGCTAACTATGTAATTAGATTAATGGTCGATTTTAATCACTACCACACACTCAAAGTTCGTCCGAATGCCAGCCAAGCGGAAATCAAGCAAGCTTATCGCCGCTTGGTCAAATTATTTCATCCGGACAGTCAGCAAGAAACCGCCAATCACGAAGAAATTATCCGGATCAATGCAGCTTACGAGGTTTTAGGCGACACACAGCGCCGTCTTAATTATGACCAGCAACTACGGGATATCTCGGAAACATTATCGGGCGATCGCCAACAGCGTGCAGCATCTGCTCAAAAACGTTACCAAGCAACGCGACGAACTGGAAGAGATGTCGATGAACAAGTTGAAGAATGGCTGCGCTTAGTTTATCAACCAGTGAATCGCTGGCTTTGTAACATCCTTAATTCCCTAGAAGAACAGATGGATGAACTAGCCGCCGACCCCTTTGACGATGAATTGCTAGAAGCATTTCAGGAATACTTACAAATCTGTCGCAATGACCTCAAGCAGGCGCAAATTACTTTTCGTTCTTTGCCAAATCCTCCCAGTTTAGCCAGAACAGCAGCCCATCTCTACTACAGCCTCTCTCAAGTAGCCGATGGACTAGATGAATTGGGATATTTTCCATTGAACTACGACGAACGTTATTTGCACACTGGGCAAGAACTATTCCGGATTGCTACGAGATTACAGTGTGAAGCGCAGGTTTCAGTTCATCAATAATATCCAATCATTAATGACGAAACTATTACTGAATTCTGATGAGATTAAGACCAATAATCATACAGTCAAAATATTTGGTCACAGGAATCATAAACATCCAAGCTTGATATAAAACAAGAAGAAAACTATGACCCAATCTCTACAAAAACTATTTACATTTGATGAATTTTTAGAGTTTTTAGAAACACAACCAGAAAATATCCGTTATGAATTACACGATGGAAATATTATTCAAATGCCACAACCACTGGGAACACATGAACAAATAATTATGTTTTTATCAAGGATGCTACTGTTAAAAACAGTCGAACTCAAACTTCTTTATGATATAAGCAGTAAAAACGTTCTAGTTAAGCCGGAAAATAAACAATCTGGTTACTATCCAGACATTTTTTTACTGAACCTTCCTAACTTAAAAAACGAACCGTTATGGGAAAAAGAATCGACTGTTAGTAAAGCAGATTCAATTCCATTAGCGATTGAAGTTGTCAGTACTAACTGGAGAGATGATTATCATAAAAAGTTTGCTGATTATGAAGAAATGGGTATTAAAGAATATTGGATTGTTGATTATGCTGCTTTGGGTAGCAAAGAGTTGATAGGCGACCCAAAACAGCCAACAATTACAATTTACTCTTTGAGTGATGAGGGTGAATATAGGGGTAGAAAATTTAGAGGAAACGACCTTATAGAGTCGCTAACATTTCCAGATTTAAATCTGACTGTAGAACAAATTTTTTCAGCGCGTTATTAATTGATGCTTTGGTTTCACCAAAACAGTGCTGAGTGCCCAGTTAGAGGATGTTTGTCAAGTCTAAATTAATACTAGTCCAGGCGATTATAAATCGTGACTACACAGACAAAACCCACCTCCGTGGGTTTCAAAACCTTGATTTTCTACTAGGACAAGGCAGGCAGACTTTGTTTGTGTAGTAGCGAATTACATTCGCCCAAAACTTTTCAAACATGCTCTAAAACCGAGTGTAAGAATTAGGACAGAAGCTGGACTCTTGGCTTGGGATTCAGCGAAGCGAGAGAAATTAGTTTATGCTGGAAAGAGTGAAAGATTAAGAAAGTTTAAATTTTGCTCCCAGGGTACTCATGCAATGTATTGTAAATCGCCGCGCTCAGTTTTCGGCTAGCCATCGCTATTGGTTACCAGAATTGAGTGAAGCCGAGAATATTGAGAAATTTGGCGCTTGCTCTCGATTTCCTGGACATGGACACAACTATGTCTTATTTATCTCCCTAGCTGGAGAACTAAATGAATATGGCATGGTGTTGAACTTGTCTGATGTGAAAAAAGACATCAAACGAGAAGTTACCAGCCAACTGGACTTTTCTTATCTCAACGATGTCTGGGCAGAATTTCAACAAACTTTGCCTACGACTGAAAATATCGCACGGGTTATCTGGCAGCGACTAGCACCTCACTTGCCTCTAGTCCGCGTACAGTTGTTTGAACATCCTGAACTTTGGGCAGATTATCTAGGAAACGGAATGGAAGCTTACCTCTCTATCAGTACTCACTTTAGCGCCGCTCATCGGCTAGCTCATCCCCATCTCAGCCAAGAAGACAACATAGAAATTTATGGTAAATGTGCGCGGCCCCACGGTCACGGACACAACTACCATTTAGAAGTGACTGTCAAGGGTGAAATTAATCAACGCACTGGCATGATTGTCGATTTAGGTGCGTTAAATCAGGCGATCGCAGATTATGTGGTAGAACCATTCGACCATACCTTTTTAAACAAAGATATTCCTTACTTTGCCGAAGTTGTACCGACTGCGGAGAATATTGCCGTTCATATTAGTAATTTATTGCGATCGCCTATCCAGGAATTGGGAATTCAACTGCACAAGATTAAACTGATTGAAAGTCCCAATAACTCCTGTGAAATTTATTGCAGCGAGTCAGAATCAAACTCTGTCGGTGTGGCTGCTAGTCAGCCAGTATTGGCAAGGGTTTAGAAATTTTGTAAATGTTAGGGGCGAACAACTGTACCCTACGGGAAGGCTCCGCCCCTACAGAGGGTTTTTGTGATTGCATAATTAAATTCTAAAGATGTTTTAATATTCAGGTTAAAACAGTTTACTAACTACACATTTGAAACTTGGTAGCAAAGGACTAGTTAATTCATCTTCGCTAAATAAAGTCGCCGCTAGTTTCAAAAGAGCTTGCTCGCGTCGGTAAACTTCTACCTGCTTCTGAGTGTAATCACAAATCCAATATTCTTGCACCCTTTGCACTGAATACAGTTTTAACTTGGTTTGGCGATCCCGTTTTTCGTTTTTTTCTCCTGGAGAGAGGATCTCAACTATCAACTCTGGTGCGCCTGTGAGGTGTCTCGCCTCATCTAGTAAAAGTTCTAAGCGTTCATTACTTACCCAGACAACATCAGGAATCACATTGTCAGCATCTGAGAAAATAATACCAGGTGCGATCGCCGCCTTACCCAATCCAGTTTCATCTGACCAAATCTTGAGAACTGTACCAATATTGATAGAACTTGATTGATGATTCCAATGGGGCGACTTGGTCACAAATAGTTCTCCATCAATAATCTCATAGCGATTTTTGTGGTCATCGGCGAATAGTTCTAAATCAGCAGTTGTCCAACGCACTGGAGTTGTTTGCATAGAAACCCCCTAGCATTTATTGATCATATTTTAAATCTTTTGACCTCGTCGGGCTGAAGATCGCAAATAACGATAAATTAACCATGCCACAACTGCAAACATGAGATTTATCAACAAACGACTCAGTGTAAACCGCAGAACATCAGGATAAAAAAGCTGCCACCACCTTAAAGGGCTGAGAAGTCTAGCCAAGAGAAACAGCCCAAAAATTGCGTTTCCACCCAGCATCAGGACAAACAGTACTAAACCGCGTTGCCAATAACGCTGCGAAATTGTGTAGCCGGATATCAATTTGATTGGGGATTGACCCTGTACTCTGCATAGTAATTGTTCCATCCGCCAAAACATCCATAACAGCAAAGGAAATAAACCATAGCTGAGGAAACTTACAGGGACTCGATAACGCCAAGCACTAGATAGAACATTCACCAAAGCATGACAAATAACAGAATTGACCCAAGCTGAGAAAATCAAAATATGATTGCCACGGAGACGATGCCCAAAGCCAATAGACATTGCCAAGGCGTACCCCCAAGGAGCAGAGAACATGGCGTGAACGGGTGTACCAATACTCCGGTCGATAATTGATGCTGTATTGTAAAAAAGGTAAACCCAGTTTTCTTGGGCAGTGAATCCTAGGGCAACAGCGATGGTGAAGAGGAAAACAGTACTGGAGCGTACTTGATACTTGCGTTGATAGTAACAGATGGCAGCAACAACAGTCACCAACTTGCAGCCTTCTTCAATAGGGCCTATTGCCACCAACTGCCGTAGGGTAATACTAGGGAGCGTAGACACGCAGTGGCTTGTCGGTAGACATTGCTGCCAACGTTGCCAGTCTACAACCTGATTGGCTACAGTTTCAAACACCAACTCTAGGTTAAGGGCGATAAAACCCGATATTGCCCCAAGGAAAAATAACAGTAGTAACTTAAACAGTAATGGGGCAGTAGGAACACGGTAATAGTAGTAAGTCAGCAGCAGTAGAGGTGGTGTAGCTGCCCATAAAATGATATCAAAATCATGCACACACTTGAGCGATGATAGTGCGGTGACGGGGACTATTGGGAGTGATTGTTGGGGTTTGGAAACCTACCTCAACTAAAGCTTGTGCGATATCTAAGGTAAAGTACTGATCTAAGTATGGTTCAGTACTTTTGAGCAAGGTCAAAATGTAAGGTGGCATTGTCGCGTAGGCTTCCGACTGGGGATTCATATCCATGATTGCCAAATGACCACCCGGACGCAGTAGACGCCGCAACTGTGCAAAAATCTCTTTGGTTGCTGATTGGGGTAATTCATGACACATCAGGAAAATCGAGACTAAATCAAATGAAGCATCTGGTAGCCCATGTGATTCAGCTTGAGCATGAACCCAATTGATTTTAGCCTGACGCTGTTGGCTGCGGTAGTGAGCCACCGCTAAGAAATAGGGGGATAAGTCTAAACCTGTGATTTGGGCATGGGGGTAGGTTGCTTGTAAGGCAAAGGTACTCAAACCGACACCGCAACCTACGTCTAGGATATCTTGTGGTTGAGGGGAGATTTGGACTTTGAGAATGTTGTGATAACTTTGGCGCAGTTTAGCATCTCCCTGTGCCCCCGCATCCTGCCAGATGCCAGCATGGACAGTACGCGCCGCAACTTCTAACTCAAAAGCTGCTTGCCAACTGAGGTCTCCATTTTCGTAAGCGTGGAATGGACGGAGGTAGTATTCTGGGTAAGTTAACTGAGGATTTTGGACTTGAGCTAAATCAGTCGCCCAATCACGGGACTGTAATTTATCTACTTCTTGTGTCCAAGGTACGCCTATTCTCTGGGCGCGTTTAATCATCATTTGTCTGGCTTGATGTTTGGCTAGTTTGGCTAAAGGCTTGATTGCCAGTACACCATTCACCAAGCGAGAAGCTAAACCAGGAGGAGTGTTTACAGCAGCAGTCATAAATTAATTAACATTTAACAGCCTCTTTAACTTATACAAGAAAGCAGGCTGTGAGCAAAGAGTTGCATTCTGATGCAACCCTATACTTAACAAAATTACACGAGAAGGCAAAGCCCTAAGCTTCCTAAGCAGAGATTAATTAGGTAGTAATTTGTATTCTATGAGGAATCATATTTGATTTCTGCAAAAATTGTCAGTATTTGTGGAGTGTTTGTCATTATCGCCCCAATACCCAGTCCAAGGAGACTTAATGATTAATTAATGCCAAAATTTCTGCGATCGCCAAAGGATTTGAGGTACGGTTATCTACTCAAGAAATCCCCCCTGCGCCTGCTACCTATGCAAGGTAAGACGCGGTAAATTGAAGATGTAGCTAAAAAAGATGAATGTTACACAGAGCTACTGTCAATCAACAACTCGCTTGCTTGCTACGGGCTGGCGTCATTGACCAAGCACAACACTCCTAACGATGTTGGTTGGGAGAAATCATCACCACAACCGTTTTCAAGCAACTACTGTGTTATGCGTAAAAAACTACAACTAGCCTTCAAAGCACTCTTAAAAGCTTTCTTTATTCTGAGCCTGGTGTTCACCTTGGCACTTGGTCACGCGGATAATGCGTTAGCTGCCCGTAGTGGTGGGAGAATCGGCGGCGGTTCCTTTAGAATGCCATCAAGCCGTACCTATACACCGCGTACCTATGCGCCTCCTGGAGGAGGTGGGTACTATCCCGGTGGTGGTTTTGGCTTTCCTTTCCTGATTCCCTTCTGGGGCATTGGTGGAGGATTTGGCGGTTTGTTTAGCATCTTAATATTTATTGCGATCGCTAACTTCCTCCTACAAACTTTCCGTCGCGTCAACAGTGGCGAAACCAGCGATGAAGTAGGCTATAGCAGTAACTCTCCTGTTTCTGTTACCCGTTTACAAGTGGGTTTATTAGCTCAAGCACGTGGTTTGCAAACTGAACTCAACCGCATTGCTGAAGCTGCTGATACCAACTCCCCAGAGGGAAGAGCCGAAATTTTACAAGAAGCCAGTCTAGCTTTACTCCGCCACCCAGAATACTGGGTATATGCAGCTGGCGCTACCCAACAAGCTAAGTTAAATTCAGCCGAAGCTCAGTTTAACCGTCTGTCACTAGCAGAACGTAGCAAGTTTAGTGAAGAAACTCTGTCTAACGTTAACAATCAACTTAAAGCAGCCTTAGCTAAAGATGCGCTACCTGCGGCTGACAATGTGGAAAACCCAACTGATTTAATTACCTCTGGCCCTGGAGAGTACATTATTGTTACCTTATTGGCAGCGACCTTGGGCAAACTAGAAATTCCCGCAATTAACAGTGCTGACGACCTACGTCAAGCTTTGCGTCAAATTGGTGGACTCCCCAGCGATAGACTGTTAGCAATTGAGGTGCTTTGGACTCCCCAAGCTGAAACTGATACCCTGACATCTGATGATTTATTTGCAGAGTATCCTGATTTGAAACTGGTGTGAACCCAGATATTGTAGGAGTGCAAGTGTTTGTGCTCCTACAAATTTATATAGCCCTCATTTCCGAGCGAGATACGTGCCTTTATATGTACCTAATTGCGGTAAAATAAACCTGAATCAAGGTACAAAAGCATTTAGGTAGAAAATTATCATGACAGTTTCCGCGCTCTCTGAAAATCAAATCGGCAATTTTGACTTAGAGCAATTAAATCAACAATTTGAAACTGCGACTCCAAAAGAAATTCTGGAGTGGTCTGTCGCCAATATTCCCACAGGACTGGTGCAAACTAGCGCCTTTAACGTGGATGACATGATAATTACCCATATTCTTTACACTGAACTCAAACACCCAGTCCCGGTAATCTTTCTTGACACTCTCTACCACTTCCCTCAAACCCTAGAACTAGTTGCGAAAAGCAAAGAACTTTACAACCTAGATTTGCAGACTTACAAAACTCCCGATGTCGATAGCCGCGAAGCTTTCACCGCCAAATATGGTGAAGCACTTTGGGATCAAGATATCGCCCAATTCCACCAAATTACAAAAATCGAACCTCTGCAACGGGGTTTAGACAAACTGAACACCATCGCTTGGATTACCGGACGTCGTCGGGACCAAGCTGTGACTCGTGCAAATATGCCCGTATTTGAATTAGATAGCCAAGGACGATTGAAAGTCAATCCTTTAGCTGCTTGGACACGCCCACAAAGCTGGGTTTATGTCGCTGAACATGGAGTAATTTATAACCCTCTTCATGACCAAGGCTATCCCAGCATTGGCGATGAACCCATCACTACCAAAGTCGGCGAAGGCGAAGACGAACGTGCTGGACGCTGGCGAGGATTGGGTAAAACTGAGTGTGGAATTCATATTTAATAGAGGGTTTGACACCACAAATTAAGATTTTTCCTGATTTTACGGGGTTGTAGGGGCGGACGGTTGTTCGCCCCTACGCACTTTTTTGACGTGGTGAGAGGTGTCATCTAATCCTTAAATTAAGTCGGGGATCTCTAGTTATGATGAAGTATTTGATCTGGTTTACAAAGTTTTGGTGATACTTGGTTTATGCGTAATTGGTGATACTGTTAGCAAAATTATTTGGGGGTTAGCCTCTTCATAGGTTTCTAGGTTTGCACCTGGAAATTAATTACTATGAGTTGTGGCAATACCTCCGAGGATGATTAAACGACTTAGACAGGTTTTCAAAATAGTTATTTTCATTATTGTTTTCATTTCTTTCTTTATCGGATTTAAGGGCATATTATCTGCTCAACATCCCTCTGTTTCCCATCCTCTTGCTTCATTAACTGCCGCAGAAATTACAACAGCAGTGGCAGTCATTAATCAGGAAAAAACATTGAGTGAAATGGCAGTTTTTCCCTTGATTACCTTGCAAGAACCAGATAAAAATAAAGTCTTGAATTTCAGGGCTGGTCAACCTTTTGAGAGAAAAGCCTTCTTGGTGGTTTATGAACCATCACAAAACCAAACCTATGAAGGTGTCGTTGACCTGAAAACGCAAACCTTAAGTTCTTGGAAACAAATACCCAACGTCCAGCCTGCAATTGTTAATTCAGAATATGAACTTGCTAATCAAGTAGTCAAATCTGATCCGCGTTGGCAAGCAGCGATGCAGAAGCGGGGAATTACAGATTTGGATCAAGTCCAAATCAGTTGCTGGTCGCCGGGAATCCTCAGTAAACAGGAAGAGAGGACAGGTAATCGTCTTTGTCGTAGCTTATTTTATTACAGAGGCGAACGCTGGAATTATTATGGTAGTCCGATTGAGGGTGTGTCTGCCACTGTCAATTTAAACACAGGTAAACTTGATAGTTTTATGGATAGTGGCGTAGTTCCCTTTTCCCAAGAAAACTGGAACTATGATGTTCAATCCCTGGGTAAATTACTCTCACCACCAAAATTACTCAAGATACTGCAACCTCGTGGTGTAAGTTTCCGTGTCAATGGCAATGAAATTAGTTGGCAAGGTTGGCAGTTTCGCTATTTAATGCATCCCCGCAACGGTTTAGTGTTGTATCAAGTGACTTACAACGACGGGGAAAAAGTGCGACCAGTTTTATATCGCGCTAGCCTGTCAGAAATGGTAGTACCCTATGGCGACCCTGACCCTAATTGGGCCTTTAGAAATGCCTTTGATGTCGGCGAATACAACTTCGGTGCCCTCGTTAACAAAATGGAGTTAGGTAAGGATATTCCAGAAAACGGTAAGTTAATGGATGCGGTGTTGGCTAATGAAAAGGGAGAACCTTATGTGATGCCAGGGGTAATTGGCATCTACGAGCGAGATCACGGCGTACTCTGGAAGCACTACGATTACAATACCCAGCGTCATCATGTCCGTCGCAGTCGAGAATTAGTGATGACGATGACGGTGGCGATTGACAATTATGATTACAACTTAAATTGGATATTTCGCCAGGACGGTACCCTGGAGGTGCAGAATGAATTGACGGGTATTGTATTAGCCCAGGGAACGGCTGACCAGAAACAGACTGAGGATAATGTTTACGGTCAACTAATTGCCAAGAATATCGTGGGAGTCAATCATCAGCACTTTTTTAATTACCGTTTAGATTTAGATGTTGATGGTCAGGCAAATTCGGTGATGGAAATGAATGTAAACGCCTTACCAATGAATAAAGAAAATCCTTTAGGAAATGCGATCGCACTTTCTACCACCCCATTAGCAAAAGAATCTGCTGCTGTGCGAGATTTGGAAATGCAGCACAGTCGGGGATGGATGGTTGTGAGTGCAGATAAAAAGAATAGTTTAGGGGCTACACCTGGGTATATGTTGATGCCTGGTAGCAATACGGCATTTTTACCTGTGGAAGGGGCAAATATCCGCCAAAAAGCAGGCTTTGCCACTCACCATGTCTGGGTAACAAAGTATAAACCCGATGAACTCTACGCTGGTGGTGACTATCCCAATCAAGCACAACCAGGACAGGGTTTACCGCAATACATAGCTGATGATGAATCTTTGCTGGGTAAAGATGTCGTTTTGTGGTACACGATGGGCGTAACGCACATTCCCCGACCAGAAGATTGGCCTGTGATGCCTGTGCATCGAGTTGGATTTAAGCTTGTTCCTAGAGGATTTTTTAGCCACAATCCGGCGATTAATTTACCATCAAGCCACAGCTAGAGAACAAAGCACCTATGAACAACAATAATTCTGATGTTGAAACCCCAGATAGCGATATGCTACCTGAATATGATTTCACAGGTGGTGTGCGGGGAAAACATGATCAAGAATATCAACAAGGACATATGGTAACAATTCATCAAGCAGATGGCACAACAGTTTTTCCTGCTCTGACTCTTTTAATTGCTTCATCTAATTCGCTAATTTTATTTTCCCAATACTCAATATAATTAACTCTTTCAATCGGATCATAAATTTTGGCACGCATTGACGGTCTTGTTTTTCGTTTTTTATGATGATAACTGGATCTGAGAGTACAGTAGTTATGACTGTGAATGGTGCAAACAACAATGGCAATCAACGCTCTGTTGTTTTACCTTAATTACTTAACTGTATAAACCTCATCCATTTTGAAATCTGGAGTAGTGCAAGACCCAAAGCCCGCTACGAAGAGCAAGGAGCGAGACTACATTTTTAACCCTCGAAATTATTGTGGTCAAGTAATAAGTAGCTCAGTGTTACTTACACCTATTCGTACTCAACATTAGCCATAATTGCTAACAAAATTTGCTGAACTTTAAGATTCATGTAATTTACCAACCACGAAGTTGTTTTAAGTAGCAACTGAATCATAATCAGGAAGTGGTTTTGAGCGATTTCACCCCAAAATAAACTCCAACAAGCCCCACTTCATGAGGGCTGCAAGTTTTGGGACAATCAGAAGCAGTCTCGTAACCAAGCACTTATAGTCCATCTTTTATCGGACTCCGTGTGATTTCAGTTGAATAGGGAGAACTACAGTCATGAAATTGGCTTACTGGATGTATGCAGGCCCAGCCCATATTGGTACACTGCGAATCGCCAGTTCATTTAAAAACGTTCATGCGATCATGCACGCGCCCCTTGGCGATGATTACTTTAACGTCATGCGCTCCATGCTATCGCGGGAGAGGAACTTCACCCCGGTGACAACCAGTGTCGTTGACCGCAACGTTTTGGCGCGTGGCTCCCAAGAAAAGGTGGTAGACAACATCACCCGCAAAGACGCTGAAGAACACCCAGATTTAATTGTCTTAACTCCCACCTGCACCTCTAGCATTCTGCAAGAAGATTTGCACAACTTTGTCGAACGCGCCCAACTGGAAGCCAAGGGAGATGTAATGCTAGCGGATGTGAACCACTACCGCTACAACGAACTACAAGCAGCCGATCGCACTCTGCATCAAATCGTCCAATACTACATCGAGAAAGCCCGCAAGCGGGGCGAGTTACCAACAGGTAAAACAGAAAAGCCCTCAGTTAACATCATTGGGATTTCTACCCTTGGTTTCCACAACCAACACGACTGTACCGAATTAAAACGGTTGATGGCTGACTTGGGAATTGAGGTGAATACCATAATTCCTGAAAGTGCTTCAGTTCATGACTTAAAAAAAATGCCTCGTGCTTGGTTTAACCTGGTTCCTTACCGCGAACTCGGTTTACAAACAGCTCGTTATCTAGAAGAACAGTTCGGCACTCCCTGCGTAGACATCACCCCGATGGGTGTAGTAGAAACTGCCCGTTGCATCCGCAAGATTCAGCAGGTGATTAACGCCCATAGTTCGACTTCGCTCACTATAAAAGGTGCTGATGTTAACTATGAAGACTTCATCAACGAGCAAACCTTACATGTATCCCAAGCTGCTTGGTTCTCCCGTTCCATTGACTGTCAAAACCTGACTGGTAAAAAAGCTGTGGTGTTTGGTGACAACACCCACGCCGCCGCCATCACCAAGATTCTATCGCGGGAAATGGGCATTCATGTTGTTTGGGCTGGAACTTACTGCAAATATGATGCAGATTGGTTCCGTGAACAGGTGAGCGAGTATTGCGATGAAGTGCTCATTACCGATGATCATGGCGCAATTGGGGATGCGATCGCCCGTGTTGAACCCTCAGCCATCTTCGGTACGCAAATGGAACGCCACGTTGGTAAGCGTTTGGATATTCCTTGCGGTGTGATTGCTGCACCCATCCACGTGCAAAACTTCCCCATTGGTTACAAACCATTTTTGGGTTACGAAGGCACAAATCAGGTCACAGATTTGATCTACAATTCCTTCACTTTAGGCATGGAAGATCACCTGTTAGAAATCTTTGGGGGACATGACACCAAAGAAGTCATTACCAAAGGCATTTCTGCCGAATCTGACCTGAACTGGACAAAGGATGGTCAAGCAGAATTGAACAAAATTCCCGGATTTGTGCGCGGTAAAGTCAAGCGTAACACCGAGAAATTTGCCCGCGATCGCGGTTTCAAAGAAATCAACGCTGAGGTCTTGTACGCCGCTAAGGAAGCTGTCGGGGCGTAGATTTACGGTTAGCAATTATAAAAAAAGGCATCCTCACACCATGCCTTTTTTTATTTTTTATAAAGATTTTATTGTTTTAGCCAACTTGTAGTCCATCCACACCAAGGTGATAATTAACGCTATTGGTTTTGGCGTAAAAGTGGAGGATGTTTATGAAACATAATTTTACAGAACTGGCGGAACTTTACAAAAACGCGCTCTTCAATGATGTACTTCCATTTTGGGAAACACATTCAATAGATTGGGAGCAAGGCGGCTATTTCACCTGTCTTGATCGCCAGGGTAAAGTGTATGACACAGACAAATTTATCTGGCTGCAAAACCGCCAAGTGTGGACTTTTTCCATGCTTTGCAACCAGCTAGAAAAACACTCTTCCAATAAATGCGAAAATTGGTTACAAATTGCTAGCAACGGTGCTAATTTCCTCTCCCAACATGGCAGAGATGGTGATGGTAACTGGTATTTTGCCTTAACTCGTGAAGGTCAGCCACTGGTTCAGCCCTATAATATTTTTTCTGATTGCTTTGCTGCAATGGCTTTTAGTCAATACGCCCTCGCCTCTGATGAAGATTGGGCAAGAGATGTGGCTATGCAGGCTTACAATAACGTTTTGCGCCGTAAAGATAATCCCAAGGGCAAATATACAAAGACTTTTTCAGGTACACGCCCCATGAAATCCTTAGCTGTACCCATGATTTTAGCGAACCTGACTCTAGAAATGGAGTGGTTGCTACCTAGTGAAACCCTAGAAAATGTCTTAACCGCAACCGTCCAGGAAGTAATGACCGATTTTCTCGACCAAGAACGGGGGCTGATGTATGAAAATGTTGCTTCCAATGGTTCCCACATTGATTGTTTTGAGGGGCGGTTAATTAACCCTGGTCACGGTATCGAAGCCATGTGGTTTATTATGGATATCGCGCGCCGTCGCAACGATCAGACAATCATTAACCAAGCTGTTGATGTGGTGTTAAATATCCTCAATTTTGCTTGGGATAATGAGTATGGCGGGTTGTATTACTTTATGGATGCAGAAGGTCATCCACCGCAACAACTAGAATGGGATCAAAAGCTGTGGTGGGTTCACCTAGAGTCTTTAGTTGCATTGGCGATCGCCTATCGCCTCACTGGACGTGAAGCATGTTGGCAATGGTATCAGAAAATGCACGATTACGCTTGGTCACATTTTGCTGATGCAGAATATGGTGAATGGTTTGGCTATTTAAATCGGCGTGGGGAAGTGTTGTTAAATCTCAAAGGTGGTAAATGGAAAGGTTGCTTCCACGTACCACGGGCATTGTACCTGTGCTGGCAGCAGTTTGAGGCGTTGAGTTCGCGCTCAGTTTAGTTAAATTAAAAGCAGATTTAGGGAATGGAAGTCTTATGGTTGTCACCCCGAAGCGATTTACCATTGACGAGTATCATCGGCTAATTGAACTTGGCTTTTTTCAGGAGGGCGAGTCTCTTCGAGACGGTAAAACCGAACGCATTGAATTAATTCGCGGAGAATTGATGCAGATGGTAGCAAAGGGAACACCTCATACAGTCTGCGGTTCTATTATATGCCAACAAATTGACCGTCTATTAGCGGATAGGGCTACTGTTCGCGCACAAGATCCAATCACACTTCCTAATGATAGCGAGCCAGAGCCAGATGTCGTTATAGTACGCGGAAATCATGTTGATTATCTGGCTCATCATCCCTATCCTGAAGATATTTTACTTGTTGTTGAAATTTCCGATTCTACATTAACCTATGACCAAACAAAGAAGCTCGAAGTTTATGCAGAAGCCGGAATTTCCCATTATTGGATTGTCAACTTAAATGCTCGTCAACTTGAGTGTTATAGTCAGCCTTATCAAAATACTCAGGGAAATTTTAGCTATCTTAGCAAGCAGATTTTTCTATCTCACCAGTCAGTAACAATTCCTGGATTTGAAGATGTCTTATTGGAATTAAAGAGGATTTTTTTAGTTTCCTAATATTAGCTATTAGTTCAAAATTTCGAGTTAATCTCTTATTGATATATCAAGAAACATTCAACCCCAGTTATTTAGAAATAACTGGGGTTGAACTTGGTGAATCAGCTTTACTTTACCTCGCTGTGTTTTCCTGTAGGTCACGAGCACTTCTCTTAGCTGTGTCTGTATAGACTGAACCAAAGTCTTTTACAGCCTCTGCTGACTGTTTCCCAATTCTTTTGATTCGTTCACCAGTAGCATCTTCTGTTTCACGAGCTTCTTTATTCCATTCACCAGTTGTTTTTGGTCTTTGGGAATCGTTTTGATGTACTACTTGGTCTAACTTCCTACTAACGGCTTTGCTGCTACGGTCAGCATCAACGTTTGTTGTCAGCACTACAAACCCAACCAGGGCAATTGCTAAAAAACGCTGGATTGAAAGGTCTTTAAGTAGGGAAATGACTGGAGCAATTACTCTAAAAATCAGATTTGTCATGACAAAACTCCATTAATTTATGCTCAATCTTTTTCATCGTTTCAGGATTTTATTGACGCGCTGCAAATAGCGATGAAAATGATTCAATTACATATCCTGAACACAAATCTAAGACTAACCGTAAAACGTTTAATGATTCCTCTAGCATAAGTCGTAGCTTAGTTACACACAGGAGGGATTTTGGAGTTTCTGCTTTGCGGAACTAGCTATTATTTGCTCCTTCCAGCCAAACTTCCACATCATCTGCTAACAACTTCTGTGCTGCTTCCAACATTGAGCCTGCGATATCTTTGAGGTCTTCACGATTATTTAAGTAAGTTTTTAGTGCTTCCATTGGGTCGATGCTGCTACTTGCACTTAATTCGGGAATGCGGGGTCTGGCTAGCTGACTCAATAATTCTGGTTGAATGGTGTAGGTGTGAGCCTCACTTAAAGCAGTGTGCAATGAGGAATTATCAATCAAATCCAACTGTTCCGAGCGGAGTTTGTAAATTAGCCGCACGACAGCATCTTGAATATCATATTTAGCGATCGCTTTCAATAACGCTGCTTGAGGATCTTCTGCTTTGGATAAATCTACCTCAATTGTGCGGAAAGTCCTCACAGGTAAAGGACAAAATTCCCAATTTACCCTACCCCGCTCCAACTCGATCATCACATAACCTTTGTCTTCCTTTTCCTCACTAAAGTCCACGCGCTCAATACTTCCTGGATAAATTACCGGCGGGTCGTTAGATTTATTCAGGTTTTGGTGCTTGTGGACATGCCCCAATGCCACATAATCAAAACAGGGTCGCGTGAGCAAAGATAAAGGTAGAGTAAAACCCTTCCCCACCGCCAACAGGCGTTCAGCTCCTAAAGTTGCATTGTCAGCCATCAAGTGAGCTAACAGCACAGTCGGTACATTAGGGTCAAGACGGCGAATTTCCCCTTCTAAAACAACTTGCAGACGTTCAGTTAACAATTGATTGACTTCCGCCAATGACAAATTTTCTGTTTCTTGGCGCGTCATCAACGTCGAACGGGTCAGCCAAGGCAGAGTAATTACCTGCACCATACCATTACGGGTGGAAATGTGGTGAGTCGTTAACTTATCCCCCACCACAAACCCCCGGACTCCTAAGGTGCGGTAAATATTTAAACTTGCTCCTCCCAAACCTTGGGAGTGTTGGTCGTGGTTCCCTACCAACAAAACTGTGGGAATCTCCGCATCCACAAGACGGCGAAATTGTCCAGCAAAAGCTTCTTGTACATAGGGTGGTGGTGTCGCATCCGGAAAGGCATCACCACCGAATATCACCATATCTACTGCATCCGCCAGCGCTTGGTCAATACATCGGCTTAATGTGTTGACAAAATCCTCCAACCGTGTATTCAGACCTGTTACTGGGTTAATGCGTCCGTGGGAGAAGCCACTTCCCATGTGGATATCTGAGAGATGGAGGATTTTGAGCATATATATTATGTTTATCTCAAGTTTTAACGCTTGGTCTTTTGTTTTGATACATAAATACTATAAGCAATGTCAAGCTAAAAAATTAGAACTACAGTTTATGATTGGGTGAGTTTTTGGAAATCTGATGTGGCAGCAAATCATTACCAGCGACAAAGGATAATTGGAATAGTTGCGATCGCTTTTTCTGTAACGAGTTGTAGTGTTGGCTCAGGCGTATCCCCACAATTAAGGAATAATCAACCAATCAGCAAACCCGCAAATGTAGCTCCACAAAAACAGACAATTCAGAAAATTAATCCCCCATTGTCACCCTCAACTAAAACAGAAAACCTCAACTTTTCTGTCCCCGTTACATTTCAAGGCAAAACAGTTTATCAGATTCAACCCAGTGGTAACGAGAAAGTAATTGCCCTAACTCTCGATGATGGGCCCTGGCCAAACACCACCTTACAAATCCTGGATATCCTCAAGCAAAATGATGTCAAAGCGACATTCTTTTGGGTAGGAACAGCCATACAAGCACACCCTAAGATTGCCCAGCAAGTCGTCGCCCAAGGACACGCCATCGGTAATCATACTTGGCATCATTGGTATCGCAAAATGGATCAAGCCACAGCCAAGAGTGAAATTGAACGTACAGCCGAACTCATTTACAAAACCACCGGAGTCAAAACAAGTCTGTTTCGTCCTCCTGGAGGTGTCTTAAACAACGGACTAGCTGCTTACTCCAAAAGCCAAAAACAGGCTGTAGTCATGTGGTCGCAGACTTCCGCCGACACTGACACTCGCGCTAAACCACAAGTATTTGTCAAGAACGTCTTAAGAGATGCGAAACCAGGCTCTATTGTATTAATGCATGATGGTGGTGGCGATCGTCGCAGAACCGTAGAAGCCCTACCACAAATTATCAGTGGACTTAAACAGCGCGGCTATCGATTTGTCACCGTTCCTGAACTCCTGGAAATGCAAAAATAATCGCCAAGACTGAGGCTATCGTCACTCTGGTAATAAAACCTGAAACCATACAAAAAAAGTCCGCCTACGCGGACTTCGTTTGTAGAGAAAGAAATTTACTTAATTCTTCGATGTATAGTAAACCTTTCCACCTGCATCTGGAACGAAGTGACAGCCAATAGCTGAACGCCATAAAGACTTCCAAATCGGTTCCTCAGATTTGTGGAAGTATTCACCCATGATTGGTTTAATCGCCTCAGTTGCTGTCAACAAATTGTAGTGAGGGATATTCAAGAATATGTGGTGAGCTACATGAGTACCAATATCATGATGGATGTGATTGATCAAACCGTAATCGCGGTCAATGCTAGAAATTGCACCTTTAAGGAAAGTCCAATCATCTCCACGATACCAAGGAAGTTCTGGTTCAGTGTGGTGTAAAAAGGTGACTAAATCTAGCCAAATTACAAACACAATATAGGGTGCTGCGTAGTATTTTAACAACCACAACCAACCCCATTGATATGTCAAGAAACCTAGCAAAGCTACCATCCCAATCCACAGTGTAGTACTAGTGATGATATCCCATTTTTCTGATGGCTTGAACAGTGGGCTATTCGGTGAAAAGTGGGAACCTTCTTTATTTGGAGAACGCTTAAACAGATATACCGGATAAGCCAATAAGAAAACATAATAGCGTCCTATCTTTTGTGCCAAAGGCATTTCCCGATACTGCGATTCCGTCACAGGATACCAGCTTTCATCATTATCGATATTGCCAGTATTTTTGTGGTGAGTTCTGTGACTAATTCGCCAACCGTGATAAGGAACGAGTATTGGTGTGTGAGAAAGATGCCCAATCAAATCATTGAGCCATTTATGCTTAGAAAAAGATTGGTGTCCACAATCATGTCCAACCACAAACAAAGCCCAAAACATTGTTCCTTGCATTAGCCAAAAAATCGGCCAGAAAAACCAAGAATCTAGGTGATGAGCAACTGCATAAAGCAGACCAATAATCAGGATGTCACGAAAGAAGTAAAAAAGCGATTTACCTACATTTGGTTGAAAGCATTCAGATGGAATTGCAGCTTTTAACTCTTGAAGGGTGAAGGGTAGCTTGGTAGAATCTTCAGATGATTCAGAAATCGGGTTATGGTTGAGATTGATGGTATTTGACGACACTGGATTCTGTTGTGGAATATAAATCGGTCATTATTTTGAAGCTAGGAAAACTTCACTTCTGTGATGCCAAGCTAGCCATTATCTCTCTGTTATTGTCAATCGGCGAAAAGATAATATCCGGTAATCAGAAAATTGCCAGATTTTAAATTAACTCATCAGGATGCAAGAACAAAGAGGAAGGATGAATATTTTAGACTTAGAACAAACAAAGCAGCACAACATACAAGTGAGCCATGCTGCTACAAAAGTCAAAGTTTATCAGCTAAACTTCAACTTTATTTTCCTGTGTAATATTCGTCAAAAGTCTGATACCCACTGTCAGTAATATACAGTTGACATTGGTCTGTAATTTGCTTCATTAAAGGCCAAGAAAACTGAAATTCATCATGTAGATGTTCTCCCCAATTTTCTTTGATACTGCTGTAGGCTAGTCGCAAATTATATGAAGGAATAGCCGTAGAAATATGATGGGGAACATGAACATTGATATCGTGGCACAGAATTTCTACCCAGCGAGGGTAATCACAGTGAATTGTGCCAGCTAGTTGCGCTAGAGCCTCATTCCACTTGTTAGATGCCACAAAAGGAACATCTGCATAGGTGTGGTGAACAATTGTAAAAGTACTCATCCAAAAATGGTAAACCAGCCAGGGTAAGAGCCAGAATTTGACAAAGCCCCAGATTCCAGTTGTAGCGATGAGTAGAGGGAAAGCAATAGCGGCAAATATCACCACTACAGCTACAGACAGTTTAATACTTGATTGGTCTTTAGTTTTGAAATTCCGCCAATCAAAATGTACTACTGCCCAATGTCCAATAGAACCAACCCACCAGAAGCGGTTACGCATGAACCCTTTAAAGACCGACTGTCTGAATGGTGTCCAAGTTTCAAACACTTCCGGTCTAATGGGATGCCAAGCGTTGTCCTCATCCAGCTTATTGGTATGAGTATGATGATAATTATGTTTAATCCGCCAACTATGAAAAGGGTAAATCAACGGCATCAAGAATATGTGCCCTACCATATCGTTCACCCAACGACGATTAGAAAACGAACGATGACCACAATCATGAGCAATTACAAAAAAACCCGTTAAAGCGGTACCCGTAAAAATCCAAGCAAAGGGTAAAAGAAACCAAGGACTAATTGTCAGGGAAAAGTAGCCCAAGGCAACCATTAGAACACTTAGTATTACCCTTGTCCAGGCTTTACGTCCATCCTTCTGAAAACATTCCTTTGGTAGGGTTTTGATAATATCTTTTAGCTTCAGGTCAGAATTGCCCTGGTTATCAGCTTGTGTTTGGGTGTTTATTGTTGATGTAGTCATGAAAACCTGAAAAACAACATAACGTACCACCAAGTCACCAAAAGTGTCTTGCCGTAAAGTTTTGCAACATTCGCGTCTCGGATTATAGCAACCTAAGCTGCCCCTTTTTCAGAATTAGGGAAAGTAGATTACCAATCAACTGTCCATAGCTAAAAGTCAAACGTCAATATACTCTTGACGTTTGACTTTTGACTACTGAGTATTGAATTAGCTTTTTCTATCTGCAAGTTTTACATTCGTAGCTAGTCCAAATGCTTGCAGCAACTGAATTGTCATCCAAGTCAAGTCAACTTCCCACCATTCTAGACCGTGGCGAGCTGAGTATTGGAAAGCATGGTGGTTATTATGCCAGCCTTCGCCAAACACTAGTACAGCTACCCACCAGCAGTTAGTTGAGCGATCGCCTGATTCATGACTGCGATAACCAAATTTGTGGGTAGCACTATTCACTAACCAGGTGCAATGGTAAACCCAGACAATGCGAACAAAAACTCCCCAAACAAGAAATGACCAGCCACCCACAGCTAACAGCAATATAGCTAGAGCAACCTGGATGAATATGAAATTTTTCTGTAAAAACTGATAAACTGGGTCATCGATAATGTCTTTAGTGAAGCGAGGAACTTCAGGTTGAGTGGGCGAGTTATAGATCAGCCAACCCATATGACTCCACCAGAACCCCTTATTGGAATCGTGGGGATCTTTTTCAGTATCCGAGTGTAAGTGATGCATCCGGTGTGTACCCACCCACTCAATGGGGCCTCCTTGACAGGCGAGTGTCCCGAAAAAAACTAGGACATACTCTAACCACTTGGGAGTTTGAAAACTGCGGTGGGTAACAAGGCGGTGAAATCCTAGGGTAATGCCTAAACCACCAGTGACCCAGTAAAGCAATAAAGCTACACCAACTGCCTTCCAGCTAAAGTTACTAGGAACAACAGCAAACAGAGCGCCGATGTGTAGACCGATGAAAAACAGGGTATTAACCCAGTTAATTTGAGGTTTGGTTGAGGTAGCAATTGTCATGCAGGAACCTTAATTAAGAATGATTAAGCCTAATCTGCGTGATCCAAAAATCCGCATATTTTAATGTTTTTTTGTGAATGAGGAACCAATGAACAGCTTGGAACAGCTGCGACAAGCAGAACAGGCACTGTTAGAGATTTTTTCCGGAATTGACACCCAGGTCAAGCATAATCTTCAACGAGTATTAAATGCCTTTCGTCATCACCGTGTAGGTGCTCACCACTTTGCAGGTGTAAGTGGTTATGGTCACGATGACTTAGGACGAGAAACTTTAGATAAAGTTTTTGCCGAAGTGATGCTTGCCGAAGCGGCAGCAGTGCGAGTACAGTTTGTTTCAGGAACTCACGCGATCGCTTGTGCCTTATTTGGTGTACTACGTCCTGGAGATGAACTTTTAGCAGTAGCTGGTGCTCCCTACGATACGCTCGAAGAAGTCATTGGTTTACGGGGTCAAGGACAAGGTTCCCTTATTGAGTTTGGCATAAATTACCGCCAGTTGGAGCTAACTCCTGAAGGAACCGTTGATTGGCAAGCTTTAAACCATGCAATAGACGACAAAACCCGTTTAGTGTTAATTCAACGCTCTTGCGGTTATTCATGGCGTCCTAGCTTATCCATTGCTGAGATAGAAAAGATTATCCACCTAGTCAAACAGCAAAACCCTCATACCGTTTGCTTTGTAGACAACTGCTACGGGGAATTTATTGAGACAAAAGAACCCACTGCTGTAGGTGCTGACTTAATAGCGGGGTCATTGATTAAAAATCCTGGGGGGACTATTGTCACAGCTGGCGGTTACGTGGCAGGTCGGGCTGACTTGGTAGAAGCAGCAGCTTGTCGCCTGACTGCTCCTGGTATTGGTAGTTACGGCGGTGCTACATTTGACCAAAATCGCCTCCTCTTCCAAGGGTTATTTTTAGCACCACAGATGGTAGGCGAGGCGATGAAAGGTACTCACCTGACTGGTTATGTATTTGACAAGCTTGGTTATCCAGTTAATCCAGCACCCCTAACACCGCGTCGAGATGTGATTCAAGCGATCAAACTCGGTTCTGCCGAAAAGCTGATTGCCTTCTGTAAAGCAGTACAACAAAATTCGCCCGTTGGTTCCTACTTAGATCCTATTCCCGATGAAATGCCGGGGTATGAGAGCCAGGTAGTCATGGCTGGAGGAACATTTATTGAGGGGAGTACTTTGGAGTTTTCTGCGGATGGGCCTTTACGTGAGCCTTATGTGGTGTATTGCCAAGGTGGGACGCATTGGACTCATGTAGCGATCGCATTAGAAGCAGCGATCGCATCTGTGGGGTTGGCCGACGAAACACTACTCCGGTAACTTATACTGCCCCACAATCCGCTTGGCAAACTCCGGCACATGCGCCTCTAATTTCTCCGGATGATTCCGCTTCACATACAAATAATTCCGCGTAAAGTGAGAATCAATGGAAAATCGAGCATACTCCAAGCCTTTTGGCCCAATTCTTTCAATCACCACACCCATCAGTTTCGCTGCCCACATTGGCAAGGTTACACCCTTATCGTAAGCAGGTATACTTTGCTGTACGGCTTCTTTGCGATTCCCTTGAGACATGACAGGCTGGGTGTCTAACTGGTCTTTTACCAAGTCCAGCATTTCTTTACCTGTATCATTTCTCACCACAATCCACTGCCAACCGAAAGGCGCGCCCATATAACCAACAACTAAATCGGCTAGGGAGTTGACGTAATCAAAGCAGCTCATGCAGGATGGAGCAAAAACATCTTTGAGTTTATTGGTCTTCAATCCGAAGAAAGGTACGGTTTCTGTGGAGCCGTCTTCATGTTTGAAGTGAACCCGGAAGTCTTGCATGAATTCGTAATGTACTACTGTATCAGGCGATCGGCTGGTAGTTTCTAAGAATTTTTGCAGTCCGGCGCGGGTGACATTATCTACACAAGGTGTACCGAGAACATAGAGCTTTTCTAAACCCAGTTGTTTTTCTACGGCTCTGAGTGCTTGAATTTGGCAACCCACACCAATTACTAATAACCGCTTCATCCCCGATTGTTCTATCTGTTCTAACACAGAAAGGTTGGGTGATAGTGTTGGTTTGTTTACCCGTGCTGCCAGTATTTCTTCGGGGGTACGGGCAATGACTGGCATGGGTTGAAAGCGGTCTTCTTTGGTGTTTTGCACGCAGACAACGCCTTCAACTATGCCGCGATTGAGCATTTCAATGGCTATGCTGCTGACAATACCCGTCCATTGTGCGCCTTCAATTGGCTGTTGTTTCCGCGCCGCTATCATGTCTTGATGAACACCAAAGTAAAGTTCATCGGGATTGTCAAGGTTGCGGCTGCGGGTATGTGTTTGTGTTTCCAGTCCGCCTATCTGTTGATTAATAAAGGCGCAGGCTTCTTTGACGTAGTGAATGTAGTATGTGTCGCATAGTCCGCACTCGCTACAGAGTTCTTTGGCTGGGCGGCGGCTAGTGGGTTTGAGGGCTTTGGCTTTTTTGTGAGGAGAAACCGAGGTCATATCAAATTGCTTATTTTATCCAGGCATTGCTTTTATTACAATACCGTCACAGGCTATGAACTTGACTATTGAGATTGAACGAGAAGAGACGGACGCTTTCTGGTTGAGGTGGGTAATTTTCGTGGTGTGCTGACTTATAGCCTGACTAGCTAGAACGCAGTTACTAGGGTTCAAGCTTTAGCGCTGCGGGTTTCGACTGATAAGCTATAAAGATGAGCGGTAATAGCTCATGCTGTCTTCGTACCTTTCAAAACTGTGCGCCACTAAATAGGAGAACATCATGCCAGACAAAGAACTGTATAATATTACACTTGACAACCAAGACATTATCATTAGGTTCAATAAAGATATTCTAGCTCAAGAAAGTTTAATCAAGTTTTTAGAATATATTGAGTTAGAAACTATTAGGAAAAGTAGCAGTCTTACAGAAGAGCAAGTTAACATTATTGCTGATGAAATTGACCGTGATGTCTGGTTAAAAATTAAGCATAAATTTATAGGATAGTTGGTGGTGACTAAACAACAACCGATTATTGTTGATACCAATATATTGTTCTCAGCATTGATCAATAGCCAATCTAGTTTTGCTGAAATACTCCTCGGCTCAGAGGATGTTTGAAAAGTCGGAAAGGGTGTAAAAAAGCTCTCTCAGTATAAGCTGTGAATAGATAATAAACAGCACCGAGAGAGTGACATGAGTAAAGCATACCCCAGCAACCTGACACGCGCCCAA
>JAESGB010000157.1_pt1 | contig 29324 bp, 25 predicted proteins | sample 9266211 | NCBI WGS metagenome assembly JAESGB01 (sample SAMN14514844, study PRJNA621659) | algae metagenome | isolation source: Goleter apudmare HA4340-LM2 and co-occurring heterotrophs from cave wall... | place: USA: Maniniholo cave, Kauai, Hawaii | collected 2009-07-28 | reverse complement strand
CTTGGGTCGCCAAATGCTTTTCCTTCCCACTGTTGAGCGTGAATCATTATTGGATTTTCCACCACTTTTTACTCCCCACAACTCCTTCCCTTAGTAGTTTACTAGCACTTGTGTGTACACCGTAGCTGAATTTGGGGAGGAATTAGGTGTAAGTTCCAAAAATTTGTGCGAAAATCATGCTGAAAATTCGGGAAGCGACCACTGAAGAAGATTCGCTAATTGCCAAACAATTTTATCAAATGTGGTTAGATATTGGCGTTGAAGAGGGTAATATTCACCTGGAATGGCAATATGTGACCCTCCAGTTTATCAAAGAGGCGCGTCAAGGTTTGTCTTACCAGGCTTTTGTTGCAGAGGTTGATTATCAAGTTGTAGGTTCTGCAAGTTGTCAACTGTTTGCAGGTTTATATCCAGATGTCTTTAAAGATGAATACCGCAAATTTGGATATATTTGGGGTGTTTACGTGGAACAATCTTACCGCAGACAAGGGGTTGCCAAACAACTAACTAATAAAGCAATTGCATATTTAAAAGCGATCAGTTGTACACGAGTGGTTCTTAACGCCTCGCCATCAGGTAAACCAGTCTACTCCAGCCTTGGCTTCTCGGAAGGTAATGCAATGCAATTGGATTTGATTTAAAAAGGTTAATACTTAAGATACCCTGAATGGATGAAATTCTTCAAATATCACGCCCTTGGCAACGACTATCTAGTTATTAATCCCCAAGATTTATTATTTTCGCTATCACCTGATCAAATCAGAACAATTTGCCATCGCAATTTTGGCATTGGTTCTGATGGTATTTTGTTAGGGCCACTAGCATCTGCAACAGCACAATTTGCATTACGTATCTTCAATCCAGATGGGAGTGAAGCGGAAAAAAGTGGTAATGGACTGCGGATTTTTTCCCGCTACTTATGGGATAGAGGACTGGTGGATGAAGAACCATTCTCCATTGAAACTGTGGGTGGATTAGTGCGATCGCTCATACAAGATGCAGGGAAAACAGTCCAGGTAGAGATGGGAAAAGTGAGCTTTTGGAGTCATGATATCCCAGTGGTGGGCGATGCGAGAGAAGTAATCCAAGAAGTAATCAATGTTGGGAATGAAACATTTACCTTTTGTGCAGCGACAATTGGTAATCCACATTGTGTAATTTTGCTAGATGAGGTCAAACCTGCGATCGCTAAACAGTATGGGTCAATATTAGAGGTGCATCCCTGCTTCCCGAATCGTACCAATGTGCAATTCATGAAAGTTTTAAACCGCAATACTATCCAAATAGAAATTTGGGAGAGGGGTGCTGGCTATACTTTAGCTTCCGGTAGTAGCAGTAGTGCAGCCGCCGCCGTTGCATATAAACTTGGTTTGTGCAATTCTTCAATTACGGTGCAAATGCCCGGTGGAGAAATCTTGATCCAAATCAATGATGATTTTAATATCTCCATGACAGGGCCTGTGACCAAAGTTGCAGCAGGGGAATTATCCGCAGAGTTGTTTGCAGCAATAGACAGCTTGTGAAAACGCAATGACATCTATTATCTCATTGAAGAATAAAAACTGGGATGCACTCACTGCTGTATCTGTAGCATTCTTTCTTCAAATAGGTATAGAATTCATGTTCGCAATCTCATCAATCCAGCTTCTATCTCCAAGTTTTGTGCTGCAAACGAGAATATTCTTGCTCTAAACGAGAGTGTTCCTGTTTCAAGTGAGAATCTTCTTGTTATGAGGTTGAATGATGGTGTTATGAATATAGAACTTCTCGTTTGTATGCAATACACTCTAATACCAAGTTTAGATGTAGTAGTCTGTCAAGATAAAAATGATGGACTGTAGTGCGGGCATCTTGCCCGCGTGATACTATTTCACTTTAATAATCATACTAATACATTGGAGGGCGCGGAGACCGCGCCCCTACGAAAAATCTATGTGTATCAAGATTTTGGTGAATTGGTATGAGAGAGACGCTCACACTACCAAAAATCCCTCAAAACAAAATTGACTACGACAGCCCCCGCCATCATGTCTCGCCGAGTATAAAAAAACCATTCTCGTCTCAAAATTGTGCCGTTCAAGTTTCCTCCTAGCGTCTTCATCCAAATAAAATTGCCAGTGCATAATTCACACTTCAAATAACCCACCCCTCAAAAAGGGTGAAGTGAGCATACTTAATAAAGACTAAAACAGTATGTGTAACGCTTAGTAGGTCAGAATATGAGCAGCTAGATTCACAGGCTCAACTCGTTGGGTGCGTGCCTAGTTTCTGGTTCGACTAGTTGCAAATATTTTTGATGTCTGCAAGGCTCTGGCTGTATCCTAGGGTGGAAAGTCTCAACTATTTAAAGCTACTAGCGATCGCACTTTGTGCGAGCCTTTCTCGTCAAATAACAGGTATAGCTTGTTCAGGTGATGCAGTGAAGCGACACAAATTTAGCAGTTCCAAACTTTTATTTGTGATAAAGAAGTTGTCCTCGCAGTTGCCAAAAGCAAAGTAATAGTACCTCTTCGTAATGTAAACTTGGCTCACATTCACAATTAATTAATTTCTGGAGGACTCTAGCAGCAGTTGACATAATGAAACTGTCGTGAACTAATTGCAAATAAGCTCACATAGTGTGATATTACAATTGACCTCAACCAAATTTTAAGATGGATAAAAGACCTCTGTTTTTAAGAAATATTTGGTACTATGCGTTACCAAGTAAACAGCTAAAAGCTGGACAATTACTTTCAAAAACCCTCCTCAGTGAACCTGTTGTTTTTAGTCGAGATAGCTCAGGTACAGTTTTTGCTAAGGGAAGTACAACGACAAGTTATCCAATACAAGAAGCGCAAGGAAATATTTGGATTTACATGTCAGATGATCAGACTTCACCAATTTTAGGAGAAATACCACACATCTCTGAGTTTAGCAATGAAGTTAATCCGGCCTTTGAGTCCATCCGGCTTCCCTGCGATGTCGATCACGCTGTGGTGGGATTAATCGATCCTGCTCATATTGCTTTCGTTCATGAAGCATGGTGGTGGCGTTCCCCTAAAAAACTCAAGGAGGTGGTCAAAGTTTTTGATCCATCTTTATATGGCTTTACCATGCGAGAACACTCACTAGAGCAACAAACATTTTTCTATCGCTTAATTGGAAACAATCCACAGGTTGAAATCTCATTCCGTTTGCCGGGAATTAGGATTGAGCGGTTGTCCACCGATAAACATATAGTTTATAACATGACAGCAATTACTCCCATTTCCGAAACTGAGACAGAAGAAACAACTCTGTTCTACACAACCTTACCGTGGTTTCCTCTGCTTCAGCCATTGTTATTATGGTTTACGCGCAGTTTTCTCCATCAAGATCGAGAAATTTTGCTAAAACAACAAAACGGCTTAAAACATCATCCACCCTTAACTTTAGTTGGGGATGCTGATGCTCAAGCCCGTTGGTATTATAGATTGAAAGCAGAATTTGCTCGTTCTCAAATACAGAAGCGTCCTTTTGTCAACCCAATGCAGGAAAAGATACTGCGATGGCGCAGCTAGAACTAATGATGAAATTACTGAACCTTTAGTTGGAGAATAAAGGCTATATTCAGAATTCAGTCATTCATATTCAGGAGGATCTAGGGTTGAAATTTCGAGGGTTTTGATCTGAATAACAATACTTTGAAAACACCCTTTCAGAATATGAATACATTTACTATTGATTATGAATCAGCCTACAACAAAATCTTGGCATGAAGTCCGCGCTGCTTTTCAAAAAATTTGGGGTTATGAAGATTTCCGAGCGCCACAGGGAGAAATTGTCAGTAGTTTATTGAGTCAAAAAGATGCACTGATTATTATGCCCACGGGTGGGGGAAAGTCAATTTGTTTTCAACTTCCTGCACTACTACAAACAGGATTAACTTTAGTAGTTTCCCCCTTAGTGGCGTTGATGGAAAATCAAGTTCAGGAATTACGTCAACGTCAATTGAGTGCGGCACTTTTGCATAGTGAATTGTCTCCATCCCAGCGCCGTGCCACACTGCAAACATTAGAAAAACAGCAGTTAAGATTGTTGTATGTCTCGCCAGAAACTTTACTGAGTGCGCCAGTTTGGGAAAAATTGCGTCAACCCCAAATCCAAATTAACGCGTTGATTCTCGATGAAGCCCATTGTTTGGTGCAGTGGGGTGATACATTTCGCCCAGCTTATCGCAGATTAGGGACAGTACGACCAGCTTTACTAAAGTCAAAACCACCAGGAACCAAAATCAGTCTGGCTGCTTTTACCGCTACTGCCGACCCCTCAGCCCAAAAAGTGATTCAAACAGTTTTACAATTACAGCAACCGGAGATTTTTCGCCTCAATCCCTACCGTCCTAATTTGCATCCTAGTGTCCGCATTGCTTGGACACCAAGAGGGAGGAAACAATTATTATTAAAATTTATCCAAAATAGACCCCAGCAAGCGGGCTTAGTTTACGTCCGGACTAGACGAGATAGCGAAAATTTAGCTGCATGGTTAGCCCAGATGGGTTTTGCTACGGCGAGTTATCATGCAGGATTGGGTGCAGCAGAACGCCGGGCTGTGGAAACTAGCTGGTTAAATGGCAAAATTCCCTTCGTTGTCTGTACTTGTGCTTTTGGGATGGGAATAAATAAGCCGGATGTGCGTTGGGTGGTTCATTTTCATGCACCGCACCTACTTTCTGAATATGTGCAAGAAATTGGTCGGGCGGGGAGAGATGGAAAACCAGCCGAGGCGCTGACATTGGTGAGTGAACCTACAGGATGGCTAGATCCAGAGGATAAACAAAGACAACAGTTTTTTCAAGAACAAATGCGATCGCAGCAGCAAATAGCACAGCAACTAGTGAAAAAACTGCCAAAACAGGGGGAAGTTAATGCAGTGACGCGACAATTTCCCGATGCAGCGATCGCTCTTTCGCTACTCCATAGTAATGGTCAGTTAAAATGGCTTGATCCTTTCCATTACACCATTGACCCAAAACCTAAAAATCAGCCATCTCCACAATCACATGCTGCCCAGCAAATGAGTCAATACCTGCATACTAAACAATGTCGCTGGCAGTTTTTGTTAAATGCTTTTGGGTTTGACAAAGACGCTGCTAACTGGCGTTGTGGACATTGCGATAATTGCCGATAATAAAGATGGCTTTACTAGACCAGAGAACTGCTTGAGTGTACTTTATGATGACGCCAGAAACCACAGCAGCAACTAACCCTAGACAAGAAATAGTGGACTGGGAAAATCCACCCATGCCACCTACTGATTTGATTTTTGACGACGGAGAACCTTTGGAAAGTAACCGCCACCGCATCGCCATGAATGCCCTGATCCGTTCACTACAGCAAGCTTGGGCTGACCGTGATGATTACTTTACTGGGGGTAATATGTTCGTATATTACAGCAGCGCCCAGGTAAAAAATCGGGATTTTAAGGGGCCAGATTTCTTTGTAGTCTTGGATATTGACGGTAGCTATCCTCGTCAAGGCTGGGTTGTGTGGGATGAAAATGGACGCTACCCGGATGTCATTGTCGAATTGTTGTCAGAAAGTACCCAGGAAGTAGACAAAGGTACAAAAAAGCACTTATATGAGAGAGTTTTTCATACACCAGATTATTTTATTTTCGACCCCTTTGATGCCAACTCTTTTCAGGGCTGGCATTTAGATTCTTCTCAGAAGTACCAACCCCTGCAGCCAGATAGCCGTGGTTGGTTGTGGTGCGAGTCATTAGGTTTTTATTTGGGAACTTGGCAAGGTTCCATTGATCGGGAAACAGCCGTGTGGCTAAGATTTTACGATCAAGTAGGAAATTTAGTGCTATTGCCTGAGGAAGCAGCCACCCAGAATGCTGAACAAGAACGCCAACGTGCTGAACAAGAACGTCAACGCGCTGAACGTCTGGCAGCAAGGTTGCGAGAATTAGGGGAAAATCCGGAACTTGTGTAATTCTGGGTTTTCAATTACGCAACCATACTACATATTTTTAAAACTGTTGTAAAAACCGCAAATCGCTGGCATACAAACGACGAATATCATCGATTTGGTGTAACACCATTGCAAAGCGTTCCACACCAAAACCAGCTGCAAATCCGGTATAAATTTCTGGGTCATAGCCCACAGATTTCATTACATTGGGATCGACCATACCGCAACCCATCACTTCCAACCACCGACCATTCCACTGTAAATCAACCTCAGCAGAGGGTTCAGTGAAGGGGAAATAACTAGCACGGAAGCGAATTGGCAAATCACCAAAAATTGCTTGCAAAAATACTTTAATTGTGCCTTTGAGGTCTGTAAAAGTCAGTCCTTCATCAATGGCTAACAATTCTATCTGATGGAAAACTGCCGAGTGAGTGGCGTCTACATGATCTCGCCGATAGACACGCCCTGGAGCCACAACCCGGATGGGTGGTTCCTCTTTTTCCATGTAACGAATTTGGACTGAGGAAGTATGAGTCCGCAGCAGATTACCATCTGGGAGGTAGAAGGTATCTTGCATATCACGGGCGGGGTGGTCAGGTGGCGTATTGAGGGCTTCAAAATTGTAGTAGTCTGTTTCCATCTCTAGCCCTTGCGCCACGGTGTAACCCATACCGACAAAGATATCCAGCGCCCGGTCAATAATACCATTCAAAGGATGGATGCGACCTTGGGGACGGTAAATTCCTGGCATCGTTACATCTAGAGTTTCCGCTTCTAGCTGCAAATTAATTTGAGCGGCTTCCAGGGCGGTGCGCTGCTGATCTAGACTAGCTTGCAGGGATTCCTTGACAGTATTGGCAATCGCCCCAATGATTGGTCGTTCCTCTGCACTCATTTGTCCCATACTTCGCAACAGCGCCCCCAGTTGTCCTTTTTTACCCAGATAGCTAACTCTGAGTTCTTCTAGACGTTCTAAGGTATCGGCGGCGGCGATCGCTTGTTCTCCTTCTTGCCGTAGTGCTAAAAGTTGAGCCTCTAAATTGTTAGTCATTAGTCAGTTGTCAGTGGTTAGTTATCAGTTGTCAGTTGTCAGTGGCAAAACACAAACAATCCACAATTAGATGAAGAACAGTTAACCTTAGCAATGTGCCATTAATGAGTCAACGGTACAAGTTAAGAACGCATCTCTGTTTACCAGTTTAGAGGCGATTGAGCCTCTTCAGTGTTTTTTGTTCCTGGTTTGTGACCACGGACATTGACAATTGACCCCCAACTATTGACCATTGACACTTAACCCTTGACTATTGACACATGAAATTACTCATTAGTAATGATGACGGAATTTCTGCCTTAGGCATTCGTACCCTAGCCAACTGTTTAGCAGAGGCAGGGCACAATGTCACTGTAGTTTGTCCTGACCGGGAGCGATCAGCAACTGGACATGGACTCACCTTGCACCAACCCATTCGCGCCGAAATTGTCGAATCCATTTTTCATCCCGCCGTCAAAGCTTGGGCTTGTGACGGTACCCCCTCGGACTGCGTGAAGTTGGCACTGTGGGCTTTGCTAGAGTCTCCCCCGGACTTAGTGCTATCTGGCATTAATCAAGGCGCAAATTTAGGCACTGAAATCCTCTACTCCGGGACGGTATCTGCGGCCATGGAAGGACTGATTGAAGGCATTCCTAGCGTCGCTTTTAGCCTTGCCAGTCACGTATCTAAAGACTTTCAACCGGCGGCGAACTTTGCCAAAATGCTAGTAGAGCAATTAACAGCGAAACCTCTACCAGAACTAATGTTACTCAACGTCAATATTCCTCCAGTCCCGTGGGATGAAATAGCCGGAGTCAACATTACCCGTCAGGGAGTACGGCGCTACATTGACGTATTTGATAAGCGAGTCGATCCCCGTGGTAAAACCTACTACTGGTTAACAGGTGAGGTAATTGAGGAAGTAGAACCTCCAGATGGGTTAAATTTGCCACAATATATCCCCTTAGATGTGCATGTAATCCAGAAAAATTTGATTAGCATTACACCGTTGCAATACAATCTCACCTACGCCACAGGATTACAACAATTGCCTAAGTGGGAGTTCCAATTGTAATGAATCATTTTATGCCAATATTTGGTAATAGGGGATAATTAAATGCATCAGTGAAAAATTTAGGCTATAAAGTAGGAGCGCTTTTGATCTTACTGATCTCATAAGCCTACATAAATTACTCCTGTGCTTTACAGTACCTCACTCGAACTTACCAAACCAGCCTTGCGTAGTATATGCTGTTTTACCAAGAAATTCCCCGGCTACTAAAAATAGTCAGACAGCATTAACTCAACAAAATAAGTAACATTTTTTAATTTATCGCCCGCTCAGTCCAGCAAGCAACACCCATGTCAAGGATAGAGAACCAGTTCATCGTTCAATTTTGGGGCGTTCGTGGTAGCATCCCCAGTCCAGGGCCACACACCGTCCGTTATGGCGGTAATACCCCTTGCGTCGAGATGCAAGTGGGCGGTAAACGCTTAATTTTCGATGGTGGCACAGGACTGCATGTTTTGGGGCAATCCTTGTTGCGCCAAATGCCGACAGCAGCGCATCTGTTTTTTACCCACTCTCACTGGGATCACATGCAAGGGTTTCCCTTCTTTAGTCCAGGGTTTGTCAAGGGGAATAATTTTTCGATTTATGGGGCGATCGCACCTGATGGTTCCACAATAGAGCAACGCCTCAATGACCAGATGCTGCACCCAAATTTCCCCGTACCTTTGCAAATTATGCAGGCAAATTTGAGGTTCTGCGACATCACAGCAGGGCAACCAATACATATTAATGATGATATTACCGTAGAAACAGCACCACTAAACCATCCAGGTGAGGCTGTAGGATACCGAGTTAACTGGCGTGAGGGCGCTGCTGTCTACATCACTGATACAGAACATTATCCTGATAGACTCGATGAAAATGTGCTGTGGCTATCTCGTAACGCCGATATCCTGATTTACGATTCCACTTATACCGATGAAGAATATCACTCGCCATCATCACCCAAAATTGGCTGGGGGCATTCTACTTGGCAAGAAGCTGTCAAAATAGCTCAAGCTGCCAACGTCAAAACTTTGGTGATTTTCCACCATGACCCCGCCCACAATGACGACTTTTTGGATAGTGTCGGCGAGCAAGCCTTAGCAAAATTCCCAGGTGCAATTATGGCACGGGAAGGACTGGTACTCCAAGTTCCGGTTTCGATACCTTTATCAGAATCTTTTCCCGTTAGCAAATTTTCTGCCTAAAAGTAGTAGTCGGAGCGATCGCCAATTTTAGATTAGATTGGGAATGGGAAGCTCTCAGCGCGAGAGCATGACCTGTTGCTAGACAGCGAACAGAGGAGGAGACGCTTTGAGTTCACCAGGAGAACTAACATCTGCCATAGTCAACAAGCAGTGCGATCGCTCAACATGCCCCACTGACGACTTGATCTGAGGGTAAGCTTTGGGCTATTAATTGCAGAAATCCCTTGCATCTGTCGGGGAAAGGGTTAAAGATGAAAGAGAAAAGGAAAATTCTATTCCGTTCATTCTTCCTCACTGCTTGCGAGAGTTACTTTTACAAGAGGTGTTAGGAATCAGAACCTCAGTAGCTATCGGTTCGGCATTTAGTGGAGTCGCAGACAGTCCACAAAGCGCCTCCTCCTCTAAGCGGTTGCCCATAAGGCAACTTGTGGCTGATAGCTATATAAACCTAAAATCCCAGAATCCACGTGCTAAATTTGTCTCAAAATGGGTGTTCAGTGTGGGTTGCTTCTTCGACAACTGAAGGGCTGCTAACGCCAACTGCTGTTGCTCTTGGTAAATTTGATGGTATGCATCTTGGCCATCAAAGAGTGATTCAACCAGTTTTGTCACTAGCAAGAAGAGATGGGGAGAATTTACTGGACTACTTGCCCCAGCACCCCAGCACCCCAGCACGAAAAGAACATATATACTCAACCGTTGTGACTTTCCATCCTCATCCCCAGGAGTTCTTTTCGGGACAACCCAGGGCTTTGTTAACACCACTGGATGAAAAAGTTACCCAATTGCGATCGCTAGGGATAGAACAACTGGTACTACTACCCTTCGATAAAGAATTATCTGCCTTGTCTCCCGAAGAGTTTGTCGAGAATATTCTCGTGCAACAACTGCAATGCCAGCAAATTAGTGTTGGGCAAGATTTTTGTTTCGGTAAACAGCGCACAGGTACTGCTGAGGCTTTGCGATCGTTGGCGGCAAAATACCAGATCCCCGTGACCATTGTGCCCTTACAAACCTGTACCAACAACAGCGAGTTGCCAGAAGATGATAGTTGTGTTAGTGTCACCTCCTCTCAAGAGCCGATCATTAGCACTTCACTGATTCGCCACACCCTCGAAACTGGTGATGTTAAAAGTGCAAATCTACTCCTCGGACGCCCCTACACCCTCTATGGTAAAGTGGTTGCAGGTCAACAGCTTGGCAGAACTATTGGCTTTCCTACTGCTAACCTCCAACTACCAAAAGACAAGTTCTTACCCCGCCAAGGTGTTTATGCTGTTCGTGTCTTCACGGTTGGAGCGCCACCAGATGCAGCGATGGCTGCTGCTGGCTTGGGGGTGATGAATATCGGTAATCGCCCCACAGTCAACGCTACTGAGCCAGCCGTGGAAGTACATCTGTTGGATTGGGATGGCGATTTGTATGGCAAAAAGCTGGCGGTACAACTAGTACAATTTTTGCGCCCCGAACAAAAATTTCCCGATCTAGAAGCCCTAAAAACACAAATCGAATTAGACTGCGCGATCGCCAGAGAAGTTTTGAGTGCTGAGTGGGAATACTGAATGATGGGGCATGTCCCATGTCCCATGCCCTATCGTTTAAGCAAATGCACGAAAAAATTGACGCTCTAACTCAAAATTTAGCTAATACCATCGTTGGCAAAACAGAAGCCATACGCCTAGTACTAGTTGCTCTGTTGGGTGGTGGTCACGCCCTCTTGGAAGATGTCCCTGGCGTCGGGAAAACACTCCTGGCCAAATCTCTAGCGCGATCGCTTGATGGTAAATTTCAACGGCTACAATGTACCCCTGATTTGCTACCGACAGACATCACTGGTACAAATATCTGGAACCCCAAAAATGGCGAATTTAGCTTTTTAGCAGGGCCGATATTTGCCAATGTGCTGCTAGCTGACGAAATCAACCGCGCCACACCCCGCACGCAATCGGCTCTACTGGAAGTGATGGCAGAACATCAGGTAACAGTCGATGGTGTTTCTCGTCCTGTTCCTACACCTTTTTTTGTCATTGCTACTCAGAACCCAGTGGAGTACCAAGGCACTTTTCCTCTACCGGAAGCGCAGATGGATCGGTTTATGTTGTCATTGAGTTTAGGTTATCCTTCCGAGTCTGAGGAACTCCAGATGCTGCAAAGCCAATCGCAAGGCATTCAGGTTGCTGATTTGCAACCTTGTATTACCTTGGCAGAAGTAATACAATTGCGCCAAATCTGCTCTCAGGTAAGAGTGGAACCCTCTTTGCAACAGTACATCTTGGAATTAATTCGGGCAACAAGGCAAGATGAGGAAATATCTCTGGGTGTTAGTCCTCGCGGTACTCTGGCATTACAACGAGCCACTCAAGCTCTAGCTTTTCTGTTAGGACGTGATTATGCCATTCCCGATGACGTGAAATTCCTTGTTCCTCACGTTCTTTGTCATCGCCTGATTCCTAGGGGAGGGCGCAGTGCTAGAAGTGTGGTTGAGCGGCTATTGCGATCTGTTTCCATTCCTTAATGGGCGTCGCCACATGTAAAGATTTCAGCGTGGAGAGAGCAGGGGCCTCTATGCCCCATGCCCTATTCCTTCACCTCAGTTGCTTGATTTACTCGTGGTACAACTAACACCTTATCTACACGGTTGCCATCCATATCCATCACTTCTAATCGCATTCCCTGCCATTCAAAATGATCAGCTGCGTTGGGGATGCGTCCTAAATGGGTAATCACCAAGCCACCTAAGGTTTGATAGCTACCTCGTTCTTCTAATTCCCACTCTTCCATCCCAAAAAGCTCTAAAAACTCTTCCACCGACAACATGCCATCCACAAGCCAAGAGCCATCTTCCCTTTGCACAGCTTGTGGTTCTTCCTGTCCATCAGCAGAAGGTACATCACCAACAATTTCGCTCATGATGTCGTTAAGAGTCACTAGTCCTTGAATTACACCATATTCATCGACTACTAAGGCCATGTGAGTGATAGTTTGCTTAAACAATTCCAAAACTTTCAAGCCACGGGTGCTTTCTGGTACAAATACAGGTTGCCGCAATCCTACTGTCAAATCTAGTGGTTCACGTCGGAGACTCCGAGCTAGTAAATCAGTCACTGGAATCACACCCAACACATTATCCAGTCCTCCCTGACAAACTGGATACCGGGAATAGGCGCTCTCTACCATCTTTTCGCGGTTTTCTTCAGGAGAGTCATCTAAGTCAAGCCAGACAATATCTGGACGAGGAGTCATAAAGGAGCTGACTGGGCGATCGCCTAAACGAAAAACTCGCTCTACCATATCTTGTTCAGCTTCTTCAAAGGTGCCGGCTTCCGTTCCTTGCTCTATTAAGATTTTGATTTCTTCTTCGGTGACTTGTGGCTCTGTAGAGGCTGTAATACCCAACATTCGCAGTACCATTTCTGTAGAGGTGCTCAAGAGGTACACCGCCGGAGACGCAACCGCCGCTAAAGCCCGCATCGGAATTGCTACAGTTGCCGCAATGCTTTCTGGGTGATTGAGTGCCAGACGTTTTGGCACAAGTTCACCGATAATCAGCGAGAAGTATGTGATCAGCAAAACTACTATGCCAAAGGAGATGGCTTCACTATAAGGTGCTAAGAAAGGTACTAATCGTACATAAATTCCTAGTCGAGTGGCAATTGTTGCACCGCCAAAAGCACCCGTGAGGATACCAATGAGAGAAATACCTATTTGCACAGTGGAGAGAAAATGATTAGGAGACTCGGCTAGTTTAAGTGCTGCGCGTGCTTTAATATCCCCTTGATTAGCCAGATGTTGTAGCCTTACCTTCCGGGCTGAGACGATCGCCATCTCAGACATAGAAAACACACCATTGGCAATAATGAGCACCAAAATGATTAGAATTTCAAAAGTGATGGAGGACATGTTTAGAATTGCCGCTATAGAGCGATCGTAGCTCTACCCTTAGTATCTAGTATTAATGGTGCATCGATAAACGCTTTTATTGTACTTGAATTACTGTTGATATTCTTCAGTCTATTTAGTAGATAAGCATTATTCTTTCACAGAAAGAATAAGAAGGCTGTGAACACTTTTAAAATAGTTAACATTAACTGCCTTTAGCATCCCCAACGACTCCCATCTCGGCTTAGAACTTATGGCATTTTCTTCTATTGTGCGTGCCTTGGCGCGATCGCCACTCACTACCGAATTCCTCTCCAAGCTCAACCGCCAACAAGAGTTGCGTCTCAATGGTCTTCCCCGCTTCCCAAAAGGCTTGGTGGCTTCGGCTTTGGCACAAAATTCTGATAGGAATTTGTTTGTGGTGTGCGCCACCCTAGAAGAAGCGGGACGCGCTTATGCACAGTTGGAGGCGATGGGATGGAAGAATGTGCATTTTTACCCCACTTCTGAAGCGTCTCCCTACGAACCCTTTGACCCGGAAACGGAAATGACTTGGGGTCAGATGCAGGTTTTGGCGGATTTGGTAGAGACGCGACGCCAGTCGCTACAACGGGGAGGCAGCCGTGTGGGCGGGTTTCCCGACTTGAACGGACTGCCGGAGGAACCCCCGCAACGCGCTGGCTCATCAAGCGCGTCTGTGCAAGGTCAAGAATCAAGAATGGCGATTGTCGCCACTACGGGGGCGCTACAGCCACACTTACCACCGCCTGATGCTTTTGTGCCTTTTTGCCTGACTTTAAAGAAGGGCATGGAATTTGACCTGAATATTTTCAGTACCAAAATTACCACTCTCGGCTATGAACGAGTGCCATTGGTAGAAACAGAAGGACAGTGGAGCCGGCGCGGTGATATTGTGGATATCTTTCCCGTAGCCTCAGAGTTACCAGTGAGGTTGGAATGGTTTGGTGACGAAATTGAGCAAATCCGCGAATTTGACCCAGGAACTCAGCGTTCTGCGCTTGACAAAATCAACCAAATCATTCTTACTCCCACTAGCTTCGCACCAATTTTAATGGCAGAACTCAAGGACAGTCCTGAGTTCCAAGTGCTGAGTGCGGAGTTAACCCCAGACTCAGTACTCTTAGAAGGTAGCCGACGCTTTTTGGGGTTAGCTTTTGAGCAACCAGCATCTCTGCTTGACTATTTAGGCGAAAATACTCTAATTGCGATTGATGAGCCAGAACAGTGTTATGCTCACAGCGATCGCTGGCTAGAAAATGCTGAAGAACAGTGGTTAATTGTTAGTGATCAGTTACGTGTACTGAGTGGAGTCGAAGTACCAAAAATTCATCGGTCTTTTGATGACTCTTTGGCAGCAGCAGCACAATTCCAAAAATTATATTTATCGGAACTGGCCGAAGAAAATAGTGGCATTAATCTGGCTAGCAGACCAGTGCCGATTACACCACACCAGTTTGCTAAACTGGCGGAGACGTTGCGCCAAGAACGCGATCGCAATTTCTCAACTTGGTTAATTTCGGCTCAACCTTCCCGTTCTGTCTCTCTACTGCAAGAACACGATTGTCCGGCGCAGTTTATCCCCAATCCCCGCGATTACCAAGCGATTGATAAGCTGCAAATCAATCATATTCCCATTGCCTTGAAATATTCTGGTCTGGCGGAACTAGAAGGCTTTATTCTGCCTACCTACAGAATTGTAATTGTCACTGACCGCGAATTTTATGGGCAACATTCCCTAGCTAGTCCCAGCTATATCCGCAAGCGTCGTCAAGCTGCATCTAAGCAAGTTGACCCGAATAAATTGCGTCAAGGCGACTATGTGGTTCATAGAAGCCACGGGATTGGTAAATTTGTCAAGCTAGAAAGCCTGACAATTAACGACGAAACCCGCGATTATTTAGTGGTGCAGTATGCTGATGGGTTACTGAGAGTCGCTGCCGATCAAGTAGGTTCCTTATCCCGGTTTCGGGCTACGGGGGATAAAGCACCAGAACTGCACAAGATGACAGGTAAGGCTTGGGAAAATACTAAGAATAAAGTCCGCAAAGCCATCAAAAAATTGGCTTTTGACTTGCTGAAATTGTATGCAGCGCGATCGCAACAACAAGGCTTTAGCTATCCCCAAGATATGCCTTGGCAAGAGGAAATGGAAGATTCTTTCCCTTACCAACCGACAACCGATCAGCTCAAAGCTGTGCAAGATGTCAAACGCGACATGGAAAGCGATCGCCCAATGGATCGTTTAGTTTGTGGTGATGTCGGTTTCGGGAAAACAGAGGTAGCCATTCGCGCTATTTTCAAAGCTGTTACCGCAGGTAAACAAGTCGCCTTGCTCGCACCTACCACTATCCTCACTCAGCAACACTACCACACCCTCAAAGAACGCTTTGCCCCCTACCCGGTGAATGTAGGGTTACTCAACCGCTTCCGCACTGCCGAAGAACGGCGGGATATTCAAAAGCGGCTAGCCACAGGTGAACTAGATGTAGTCGTTGGGACTCACCAACTTTTGGGTAAAGGCGTTTCATTCCGGGATTTAGGTTTGCTGGTAGTGGATGAAGAACAGCGCTTTGGGGTGAACCAAAAGGAGAAAATTAAAAGCCTGAAAACTCAGGTAGACGTGCTTACCCTCTCCGCTACTCCCATTCCCCGCACCTTATATATGTCTTTGTCGGGAATTCGAGAAATGAGTTTGATTACCACACCACCCCCATCCCGCCGCCCTATTAAAACCCATTTGGCACAGTTGAACTCAGAAGCTATCCGCACCGCAATTCGTCAAGAATTAGACAGAGGTGGGCAGGTATTTTATGTAGTTCCACGGGTTGAAGGCATTGAAGAAACAACAACAAAGTTGCGGGAAGTAGTACCTTCAGCGAGGTTTGCGGTGGCTCATGGTCAAATGGATGAAGGGCAATTAGAATCAACTATGCTCACGTTCAACAACGGTGACGCAGATATTCTGGTTTGTACTACGATTATTGAATCGGGTCTAGACATTCCGCGAGTCAACACCATCTTAATTGAAGATGCTCACCGCTTCGGCTTGTCCCAGTTGTATCAATTGCGGGGTCGTGTGGGACGTGCAGGTATACAAGCCCATGCTTGGTTATTTTACCCCCAGCAGCGAGCCTTATCTGATGCCGCTCGCCAGAGATTACGGGCGATTCAAGAATTTACTCAATTGGGTTCTGGGTATCAGTTGGCGATGCGCGACATGGAAATCAGGGGTGTGGGTAACTTGCTGGGTGCGGAACAATCCGGTCAGATGGATGCGATCGGCTTTGATTTGTATATGGAAATGTTAGAAGAGTCAATTCGAGAAATCCGCGGACAGGAAATTCCCCAAGTTAGCGATACCCAAATTGACCTCAACCTCACAGCATTTATCCCCGCCGATTATATTCCCGATTTGGATCAAAAGATGAGTGCATATCGGGCGGTAGCGGCGGCGAAATCGAAAGCAGAACTAACCCAGATTGGGGTTGATTGGAGCGATCGCTATGGTGCTATTCCCATCCCTGCTAGTCAATTATTGCGGGTGATGGAACTCAAACAGCTAGCGAAAAAGTTAGGATTTAGCCGCATTAAACCAGAGAACAAACAGCACATTATTTTGGAAACACCAATGGAAGAACCCGCTTGGAATTTGTTAGCGGCGAATTTACCAGAAAACCTCAAATCACGTTTTGTTTATTCACCTGGCAAAGTCACAGTCAGAGGTTTAGCTGTGATGAAAGCAGATAAACAATTGCAGAGTTTAATTGATGCTTTTGGGAAAATGCAAGGGGCGATTCCTGAGGCTGCTAATGTTTGATTGGTTGGGTGCATTCTAGGCTAGGGTTATGATCGCTAAAGGAATACGGCAATGAAAATTAAAGTCAAAAATCTTGGTGCTTTAAAACAAGCCGAATTTACACTTGGCGACCTGACAATCATTTGTGGTTACAATAATACCGGCAAAACTTACGCCACGTATGCGTTATTTGGTTTTTTGTATACTTGGCGGACGCTGTTTCCCATCACGATTAGCGGCAATAAGATCGAGCAGCTTCTTGCTGACGGAGTAATTCGACTTGATATACAAGAATATGTCCAACAGTCCCAGCAGATTGTTGCTAAAGGCTGTCAGGCATATACCCAGCAATTACCGAAGATTTTTGCATCACAGGCAGAACGATTTAAAGAAACAGAATTTAAAGTTATCTTGGACACCCAAAATATCCGTTTTAAAGACAGATTTGATCGGACAATGCGATCTGCTAACGCTGAACTATTCTCGATGACTAAAAGTGAAGACAGCACAGAATTAGTTGTAACTCTACTTGTTGAGAAAGAAAAAGTAAAAATACCCGTCGAAATCATTGAACGCATCATTGCTGATGCTCTCAAAGAAATAATTTTTGATCAAGTTTTCCCTCGCCCTTTTATTGCCAGTGCAGAACGAACTGGTGCTGCTATTTTTCGCAAAGAGTTAAATTTTGCTCGTAATCGTTTGTTGGAAGAAATGGGACAGGCTGACAAAAATATTGATCCGATGGAGCTTTTATTTAAAGATTATGATGATTATGCGCTGCCAATAAAGACAAATGTGGACTTTACCCGGCAACTGGAAACTATTGTCAAAAAAAGCAGTTTCATTGTCGAAAACCATCCTGATGTGCTGGATGATTTTGCTAAAATCATCGGCGGTGAATACACAGTCACCCGGAACGATGAGCTTTATTATGTGCCCAAGGGTAAACGGGTGAAGCTTTCTATGGATGAAAGTTCTAGCGCCGTGCGTTCTCTACTAGATATTGGCTTTTACTTAAGACACGAGGCTCAACTTGGCGATTTACTGATGGTAGATGAACCAGAACTTAACTTGCATCCCGAAAACCAGCGCCGCGTCGCACGACTATTTGCAAGATTGGTAAATTTAGGGATTAAAGTTTTCATCACCACTCACAGTGATTACATCATCAAAGAACTGAATACACTGATCATGCTCAACCACGATAAACCTCATCTCCAGCGAATTGCTGAAAAAGAAGGTTATCAGCCAGCAGAACTAATCTCTGCTGAGAAAATCAAAGTTTATATCGCAGAAAAAGCACCGATAATACTAGACGGTAAAAAAAGAAAACAGGAATTCCCAACCCTGACATCAGCCGACATCAACCCGGAACTAGGTATTGAAGCCCGCAGCTTTGATACAACCATCGAAACGATGAACCGAATTCAGGAAGCGATCGTTTGGGGTGAGGATTAATGTCTGACATTGCTATCCTCAAAGAGATGATCAAAGAAACCGCTACAGTACCATTAGAAGATGATGGTTATGGCAAAAATAAGGTTGTACTCAGAGAGCCTCCACCAGCTAACTACTATGTAACTATTAATGGAATGCCTGATGATGATGAGGTCATAATCATCAATGCAGATAAATTTAAGTCACCAGATACAATTTTTCAAGGAAATCGTGGTGAATGCAAACGTGCAGATTTTGTCATCGTTGCTGATACTGGCAAAAAAAAGGTCATTCTCTGTATTGAGATGAAGGGAGGGAAAGGAGGATCGCAGACAGACATTATTGAACAACTTAAAGGAGCGCAGTGTTTTGTTGCTTATTGTCGGGAAATCGGCCAGTCGTTTTGGGAGCAGCAAAATTTTCTTAAGGATTATGAGTGTCGTTTCGTCAGCATCAAAAACATCACACGCAAGAACAAAACACGCATTGACCCCATTCACAACTTTCCCTCAAATATAAAACTACTAAAGAAAAGCGGCTCATCTTTTCAATTTAATGACTTAGCCCAAGGTCAAAGATAATAAATTTGCATGAGGATTTCTCCAACGTACCCCAAGCTATCCTCAACCCAACAATTCGCTGATTTCTAGTAGTACCATCGCATGGAAGTGGTGGTTACTCACAGTCTGTTTCCGCTCCTCAACCAATTTCCGCGATTCATCCAGCTAGCGATCGCAGTTATTTCTGCTTGAACGAATTTTCAGTAATAGCCTACATCCTACCTTGTCGCAGATGCTTTGTTACCATTTTTGCTGCCGTTACTGTTTACATAGAACTAGCCCTTTCAAGGTGCATTAAAATTCCTGAAAATAAAGACCTGTATAACCTCTTACCTCCGTGTTCTCTGTCTTGGAAAGTTCTGAGCGGTGGCTTCCTCCGCTCAGACTTTTCGCTGCGCCTTCTGCGGTTAAATAATACTAATTTGAATAATGTTTGCGGCAGATGAATGGTTGATGAAAGTGAATGTCACCTCTACCCCTGGGGCCAACGCCAGTTGTAACGATTCCATTCGTAAATGCCTTGAACTTCGTACTCAGCGCCGTTGGAGAAGCGAATGACGCAGTTGGTAAAGGAATCATCGCTGTTGTTCATGTTCTCTACTTGCAGAACTGTGCAGGGAAACCACTCACGCTGACAGGGCCCATCTGCTTGCACCCATTCCCACAAGGCATTGGAAATTTCAATGCGATCACCTACTCTGAGTTTGAGTGCATCTCCAAAATCAGAGTATTTATCAAAATGATGCGATTCCACACGATACAGCCACTGTAAACCATAGCGATCGCGGATAAATTGTACTGCGCCGGAGTCATTTTCTAATAGCCAATCGTTGAGTAATTGCACTTTCCAGGTGCGGTCTTGTTGTTCCTCGGTTTTGACAAACTGTAAAAATGCTTCCAACTCCTCTGAAGTTAGTTCATCCAAAGGGTTGGCAATATCTGACACCCCAGAGTGAGGTTTTCCCTGAATTTGCTCGACGATTTGCAGTAATATCTGTTTCTGCGTCTCAGTGAGAGGACAGCTGGCTGCATCACAACGATTAAAGGCTGCTTGCAAGGCTGCATCAATCTCATCTGGAGTCATAAGCTAATAGCAATTTAGGGTTGATTTTTCTAATTATTACAAAGGTTAAATAAAAGTCTCCAATCTTTTGGTAGTTAAATTCAGGTAAGCTGGGGTTAAAAACAGTGCTGATTACTGTTTGTCGATTTAATTACAATGCTTGCCTTGGTATAAAGTTTACTTAGATTTTGTTACCACTATTTTTAGATATGAGCAAGAAAAACTGCATTAAATTTTCCCCTATTTTCCTAGCTTTCAGTAGGTTCTACGGCTTAATTCAGATGCTACTTACTGGGTCTTTTGAGACTCAGTATTTAAGATTGAAAAAAGTTGTGTTTGTAACCTGTGCTATCGGGGTTATCTCATGGGCATTTACTCCCTCGGCGCTAGCACTGACACAGATTAAACTATTTGATCTTTCCTATCAAGATTGTCCACCAGAATTAGCCGCCGGGGCTGTGATTAGTAGTGGTTCTGCGGCGGCTAACTGTTTTATTGTGACTGGGAAGGCGGAAAATGGTACTTACAAAACCGTCTATGATGCAGATATTTTCGGACGCATCTATGATGCTAACAACGATTCAGTAATGCAAAATCGTACCCGTCTCGGTTCTATTGCCGAAATTCCACCAGGTATCAGTGATTTTGAATTGAGGATTTCTGTCCCTGCAAACCAGCCAACGCCCTTAAAGCTGAAGCAATTTAAAGCTGCTGGGTTTAGCGGTAAAGTCCGGCGGTAATTAGCAAACTAGATGAGTCTGGACTTTGATTAGCCCAGACTCAGATTACTTGACTGGAAGTGTGCTAGATGAAAGCTTGCATACGGCTAAGGCTTTGCATAAAGCCACCAAGGACTTGCAAAAGTATAATTGCTAACATGGGAGAAATATCAATGCCGCCCAAGGGGGGAATAAATGAGCGGAAAAGATTGAGATAGGGGTCAGTTATTTGGCTCAAGGCGGCAAATGGTTGATTGTACCAGTCGATGGTAGGGAACCAGGTCAATAGCACCCGCACAATTAGCAAATAGCCGTAATATGTGAAGAAGGCAGCAAGGACTGCAAACAGTAGGTTCATGGATGGGTTAGTTTTTTACTAGGTGTCAAAAGCGGTCTTATTATTGATTTTAATTTAGTCCGTCTCATGGTGTCTGCGACTAATTTCGGGATTCACCACAATCTGGCATGTTTACCAGGAATTTAACAATTTATGGGTCTTGGCTAACAGAGCGTTCATGAACTGATTGAGACGAACTGCCATTCACACTGCCTAGTTGCTTTCGCACTTCATCAATTGTCGCATTCAACTGGGCAATTTTATCTTCTAGCGATCGCCTGGCGGTTTCCATCTCTAGGGGGTCACTCTCTGCGGCTCGCACCTGACGCCGTTTCCCAGATATCTTTTTCGCTTCAGCCTGGTTATTAGTCAGTTCTGTATCTTCATCTGCTACCGATTCGCCATCGCGTCGAGAAGCAATTAAAGCCCCCAGAACGCCGCCTACGACACTACCAAAAACGGCCCCCGCTAAAAAACCACTGGCAAAACCATCTCGCTGACTCATAATCTTTCACCGCCTTGCAGAAACTTTGCGATTTTTGCACTAGTTAAGCTATTTTTCTTCCCTAGCTGCATACTAGCTTAAGTCCCAAAGGTGCGATCGCCTGCATCTCCTAATCCCGGTACAATATATCCCTGGTTGTTGACTGTTTCATCAATCGTTGCCGTGTAAACATTCAAACCCGGATAAGCAACACTCAATTTTTGCAAAGCTGGCGGAGCCGCCACCACGCATACAATCCGTGTCAAGGAAGGGTCAACACCACGCTGTGTTAATTCTGCCATTGCTGCCATGATCGATCCTCCAGTTGCTAACATCGGATCGGTAATTAACACCCGTGTCTGGGGAGTCAACTTTTCTGGCAGCTTGTTGAGATAACATGAAGGCTCTAGAGTCTCTTCATCTCGCACCAAACCTAGATGATAAATCGATGCCAAGGGCAGCACCGTTTGCGCCCCCTCTAATAATCCTAGCCCAGCCCGGAGAATCGGTACTACTGCCATAGGTATTTCTGGGTCAATCAAAGTTGCTGGACAGGAATCCAAGGGACTTTGTACTGTCATTTCTTGAGTCGGTAGCCAGTCCCGTGCAGCTTCATAAGTTAGCCATCGTCCTAACTCCGTCATCGCACTCCGAAATAATACTGAAGGTGTTGCAGCATCACGGGCAACTGCTAACCAGTGTTTAATTAGGGGATGAGGTGGGACGTAAACCCGTAGTTGCATCGTCATAGGCAGAAATAGGTAGTTTTTTACTATTTGAGAATTGAAACATCATAATACTCTATACTCTTTTCTGGCTATGGCTGCCAGCTAAAATCAACACATACCAATTTATTGAAAAAAGTTTTCAATAATAGTTGACATCTATTCTCAATCAAGGTTATATTATGAGTCAGTGTTCTCCTCTCTTTAAGGATCGGCAGACGGGATTAGCCAGCAGTAGCAGGCTTGTCCCTCTTTTTTGTTATTTTTTATTTGTCTAATTAAGTCGGCGATAATAAACCTAAATATATTACGAAGTGTAAGAAAACCCCAAACCCCACTAGTTAACTTTATTTACCTCGACCTAACTTATGCCCACATTTGATGTAATTATTATTGGCTCTGGTATTGGTGGATTAGTAACAGCAACCCAGTTAGCAGCGAAGGGAATTAAAGTTCTGGTACTAGAAAGTTATCTGATTCCAGGTGGGAGTGCGGGTTACTTTGAACGTGAAGGCTATTGTTTCGATGTTGGGGCGTCAATGATTTTTGGATTGGGGCAAAAAGGGACTACTAACTTACTTACCCGTGCCCTTGATGCGGTAAATGTCAGCTTAGAGACAATCGATGATCCAGTGCAGATTCACTATCATCTACCCCAGGGTTTAGACCTGAAAGTTGACCGAGTTTATGAAAAATTTTTGCAAAATCTTACTGCTTATTTTCGCCACGAAGCAAAAGGGATTCGTCGCTTTTATGACGAATGTTGGCAAGTATTTAATTGCCTCAATAGCATGGAGTTACTGTCATTAGAAGAACCTCGGTATCTGCTCCGGACATTTTTCCAGCATCCTTTAGCATGTCTCGGTTTAGTTAAGTATCTACCGCAAAATGTAGGGAAAATAGCACAACGATACATCAACGATCCCCAACTATTAAAATTTATTGATATGGAGTGTTATTGCTGGTCTGTAGTTCCAGCGAAGATGACACCAATGATTAATGCGGGGATGGTCTTTTCTGACAGACACTATGGCGGAGTTAATTACCCTAAAGGCGGAGTAGGAAAAATTGCTCAAACACTGGTAGCAGGACTAGAAAAGGCTGGAGGTAAAATTCAGTATCAAGCTAAGGTCACGGAGATTATTACAGAACAGGGACAAGCTGTAGGCGTAAGACTAGCTAATGGTCAAGTTCATCGGGGTAAACGCATAGTTTCTAATGCTACGCGTTGGGATACTTTTGCAAAATTATTACCAAAAGAGAAAATACCTTGTGATGAGAAACTATGGCAACAACATTATCACAAATCACCCAGCTTTTTGAGTTTGCATCTGGGAGTGCAGGAGTCAGTTTTGCCGACTGGAACAGAATGTCATCACATCTTGTTGGAAGATTGGCAGCAGATGACAGCACCAAATGGCACAATTTTTGTTTCTATTCCCACCTTGCTTGACCCGGATTTAGCACCAGAGGGGTACCATATCATTCATGCCTTCACACCTGACTGGATAGATAACTGGCAAGGACTGACCCAGAGTGAGTATGAGGCCAATAAAGAAGCCGCAGCTTGGCGTATTATTGACCGCTTAGAGAAGATTTTTCCTGGTTTAGATGCTGGTTTAGATTATTTGGAAGTGGGGACACCACGCACCCATCGCCGCTTTTTGGGTCGTGAGGATGGTACTTACGGGCCAATTCCCCGGCGTCAATTGTGGGGATTATTGGGGATGCCGTTTAATCGGACGGCGATTCCGGGACTTTATTGTGTGGGAGACAGCACTTTTCCTGGACAAGGGTTAAATGCAGTGGCGTTTTCTGGGTTTGCCTGTGCCCATCGCATTGCTGTAGATTTGGGATTGTGATCTCTCTCCACATGATGAAATCAGGAAATTCTGACAATGAGACCAAATCCTATCCCGCCAAAACCCGGTCAAGAATCAGTTTGGGATTATCCTCGTCCTGCTCGTTTAGAAGATACTAATAAACAGATTCGGGTAAGTTGTAATGGTATTGTTTTAGCAGAAACACAGAGAGCTAAAAGAGTATTAGAAACTAGCCATCCTCCTGTTTATTACATCCCATCTGAAGACATTAAGTTAGAACATTTGATCGAAACACCGAAAAAAACTTGGTGTGAATGGAAAGGTTGGTGTAGTTATTATGATGTGTCTGTGGGTGATAAGTACATAACTCACGGCGCTTGGCGATATTTTGATCCAACTGCTGATTTTCTACCAATTCAGGAATATTACGGTTTTTACGTCAGTTTCATGGATGCTTGCTATGTCAATGATGAGTTAGTCATACCCCAACCGGGTGATTTTTACGGGGGATGGATTACCTCTGATATTGTCGGGCCGTTTAAAGGTGAACCAGGAACATGGGGATGGTAGGCAATGCAAAATTCTTCACTACACTAGACAGTATGCAGGAGTAGGTGATTAGGGTAAACTAAAGTTTATGTTTGCAAGCTTTTTACCTGCCGCAGTTGGGCAACTAACAGAATCTACCTCGATCGCACTCGCCGAGAGTGTTCAAAGTCAAGCGATCGCTACTCCTCTAACTAATGAACTAATTACCACAACTTATGTCAAACAAGGTAGTGGTGGTACGCCGTTTTTATTGATTCATGGCTTTGACAGTTCTGTATTAGAGTTTCGTCGCCTATTACCACTACTAGCCGTTGAAAATGAGACTTGGGCAGTAGATTTATTAGGCTTTGGCTTTACAGACAGACTGACGGGTATAGAGTTTAGCCCCGATGCCATTAAAACCCATCTCTATTATTTTTGGAAAACCCTGATTAACCAACCCGTGATTTTAGTTGGTGCTTCAATGGGGGGTGCGGCGGCGATAGATTTCACACTCGCTTACCCAGAAGTAGTACAACAGCTAGTATTAATTGACAGTGCAGGTTTGCAGAGGGGTTCACCCTTAAGTAAATTAATGTTTCCCCCTCTCGATTATCTAGCGACAGAGATTTTGCGTAATCCTAAAATACGCGATCGCATTTCCCGCGCTGCTTATAAAAATCAAAACTTGGCCTCTGTTGATGCTTTGTATTGTGCAGCTTTACACCTAGAAATGCCGAGTTGGAGTCAAGCCTTAGCCGCATTTACCAAAAGTGGTGGTTACAAGGCTTTTAGTGTTAAACAATTATCAGAAATATCACCACAAACATTAATTTTGTGGGGTGATACCGATAAGATTTTGGGTACTGGGGATGCAGAAAAATTTCACAAAGTCATTCCCCAGACTACCCTAATTTGGATTCCAGATTGTGGTCATGTGCCCCATTTAGAACAACCACAAATTACTGCCAATCATATTTTAGAATTTCGGATATAAAAAAGCTCGTAGTTAGGACTTTAGTCCTTACATGACCGAAGAACTTTAGTATTTACTACAAACCTATACAAGTTAAAGCCTGTAATCAATTCTTATATCAATAGGACTTACGCAGGTGTCACAAAAAATAAAAATTTCTTGCTTGTAGTAAGCGGCTCTATCCCTTATTTTGAGGACTAAAGTCCTGACTACGAACTTAAAATAATATAGGACTCATATTTGATTTTTGAACAGATACGTAGTGGCGTGTCTAAGCTAATTTTGTGTATTAGCAATCTTTTGTAGTACGGGCATCTTGCCCGTTCTAATTAGCGGGCAAGATGCCCGCACCACAAGAAAATTTTTTGCATCATTTTAGGCTTGTCAGTCCACTACACATACTGAGATTTTTTCAGATATCAAATCGGATTCCTATATGCCAGTTGCGTAAGTCCTAATACATTCTTTGAGGGGGCAAGGCATTCATAAAATATCCGTTTTGCCGAAAGTCTATGAATGCTGTGCCCCTGCTACACATATGTCGCATCCTTTTTTCAAATTGGTATTAGTCCAGCAACCACATTTGAGAAGAATTATCTTCAACAGCATCTGGTTGTGTTGGAGGTAGTTTTGTAGGTGTCCTGTCTGATTTTCTATAGCTGAGGGGACTATAGGTTTCTTTGCGCGGTTGAATGGCTGCTTTTGGTTGTTTTAAAGAGTCATTTTCTGCGACAAGCTGGGAATTAGCTGCTGTAAATTTTTCCTTTTCTTGTTTTAAAGAGTCATTTTCTGCGACAAGCTGGGAATTAGCTGCTGTAAAGTCTTCCTTTTCTTGTTTTAAGGAGTTATTTTCTTCTATAAGTTTGGAGTTAGCTTCTGCCAGTTGTAGTGCTGTTTTTTTAGCATCATAAAGTTCTTTTGTCAGCCGCTCTGCTAATGATTTTTGTTCAGATACATCTGATTGCAAATCCACAATTTGTTTTTGCAGAGAAGCTTGCTGTTGACTAGCTTGTGCTAGAGTTTCTTGCAGTTCTTTAATTGTTATTTCTAAATCTGCCTTAGTGGGATTTGTCCGTTTATTAGCAGTTGACTCTGGTGTTTGTGTCGTAGGTTCTTCTGTAATTGATTCTGCTGTTGGTAAAGCATTTTGTTCCACAATTGTCTCAGCAGTGACTTCAATAGGAGCATCACCTCCAGGGGGTGTAAATTTCTGCGCTTCTTCTTGGATTAAGTCAGAGACAGAGACACGTTTTCTAACCATTATTTCCTCCAATCATACTGTAGTTCATCGGCGACGCGGCGGTAATCTGACTCCGCTTCTCGTGCGTGTTTGCCTCGCCATTGAGTAATCGCCACACCCTCAAGTGCTGCTCTCTCGTGAGCTTTATAAGCACGGATAAAGGCTTTGAAAGCCGGAATTCCTAAACGCATGAGAGTGTTTTGAGCTTCGAGCGCTTCCCCTACGCTGCGCGTATCGACTTTAGTTAGCAGTACCCGATGGGGGACTCCCAACGGAGTGACAGCTTTTTTGACTGTCTCCACAAGGACAGCTAAATCCATTGCAGCTGGGGGTGTGGGTAAAACTAGATAATTTGCGATCGCTATTACCTTTGCTAAAGCTTCAGAGCGTAGCGCCGGCGGCGTATCCACCACTACTAAATCGTAACCTGTTATCTTTGGTAAATTACCTAAAAGTTTCGGGTCTGTTTCTTGGGATAGATCAAATTCCATACCATTCTGATTCCGCCCAAACCACCAACTAGCTGAACCTTGAATATCTGCGTCAATCAGAATTACTTTTTTGTCTCTCGCAAAGTTTGCAGCCAGATTGACTGCGGTAGTCGTTTTGCCGACTCCGCCTTTACCGTTAAGGATAGCGATGATTTTTGGCACTGCTTACTTCCGACCCTGCCCTACAACAATATACCGCTTTGTGTAGCCAATATTTTTTTGCTCACACTTGCTTACAATTTCTTAGGTAGGGGAAGAGAGAGATAGTGGTGCTTGAAAAATACCTCGTCCTCTATTGAAAAAACTTGTAACAATAAGATATGAAAGTCACTAATCTATGCACAGCTTCTATGACCAAAAACGAAAATGATCTGAACCGCCTAACTTTTATTTACGGGGATCATTAATTTTAAATTTTGAATTCGGAGCGAAGTGACGTGAAAGCAACTAACAGCCTACCTGACGGGCCAAGAATGCAGCGCTGGCTGCGGCTGATTAAGTTTATTACTCAGCCTGTGAAATACGTGGAAGATTTTGCTAAAAGCTATGGCGACAATTTCACAGTCTGGACTAAGCGTGATACCCATATGGTGTATTTCAGCCAGCCGGAAGCATTAGAACAAATTTTTACTGCTGATCCTAGCTATTTTGAGATTGGCAAGGGCAATGGGGGTTTACGATTTTTATTGGGTGATAATTCTTTGATTTTACTGGATGGCGATCGCCATAAGCGTCAACGTCAACTGTTAACCCCGCCTTTTCATGGCGACAGGATGCGGGCTTATGGTCAAGATATCAGCGAAATAACTCAGCAAGTCAGTGATGAGTGGAATATTGGACAGCCTCTAAATATCCGCGCCTCGATGCAGGAAATCACCTTGCGTGTCATCTTGCGGGTAGTATTTGGCTTAAATGAAGGAAAGCGTTTCCAAGAACTTCAGTACTTGCTAACTTCAGTCCTAGACCTGATTACTTCCCCCTTAACAACCGTCACGCTGTTTTTTAACTTTCTGCAAAAAGATTTAGGGGTATGGAGTCCGTGGGGACGGATCATGCACCTACTAAAACAAATTGATCAAGTAATTTATGCTGTGATTCGAGAACGGCGGTTAGAGTCCAACCAAAATCGTCAAGATATCCTCAGTTTGATGATGTCAGCCTGCGATCAAGATGGTCAACCAATGTCAGATGTCGAGTTACGCGATGAGTTAATGACTCTATTGGTTGCAGGACATGAAACCACGGCTTCTGCATTGACATGGGCTTTTTACTGGATTGATCAATTACCAGAAGTACGGGAAAAATTGTTACAGGAATTGGCTACCCTTGGTGTGAATCCAGATCCGAGTAGTGTTGCTAAGTTACCTTACCTGAGTGCAGTTTGCCAGGAAACTTTGCGGATATATCCCATTGTGTTAAATGCTGGTGTCAGAGTTGTGCGATCGCCAATAGAAATTGTCGGTTACAATCTGCCCAAGGGAACAGTAATTATCCCTAGCATTTACCTAGCTCACCATCGAGAAGCAGTTTATCCCAATTCTCAACAATTCCAACCAGAACGCTTTTTAGCAAGGCAATTTTCCCCGTATGAATATTTACCCTTTGGTGGTGGTAATCGTCGCTGTATTGGGTTAGCTTTTGCCCAGTATGAAATGAAAATTGTCTTGGCAACAATTCTGTCACATTTTCAATTATCACTGGTTAATCAACGTCCCGTGCGTCCTGTACGCCGTGGTTTAACTTTAGCCACACCAGATGGAATGCGGATGATCCCAAAACTTCAGGTCAAGGGTAGAAGTAAGCTGAATCCACTTTATTTGAAAAAATAACCGAACTATTTACAAAACTTAAGAAAGTATTAAGTATTCAGATTAATCTGTCTTAGGTCAGAAGTGTTGAATGTTAAGAAAAAACCGATAAAAATAGCCCAAAATATGATAGATTTTGGGCGAAGGACTAAAATATCTTAGTTTAACGTGATTATAAAATCATTTCCCAAGATTGTCAAAGACA
>JAESGB010000156.1_pt1 | contig 29552 bp, 24 predicted proteins | sample 9266211 | NCBI WGS metagenome assembly JAESGB01 (sample SAMN14514844, study PRJNA621659) | algae metagenome | isolation source: Goleter apudmare HA4340-LM2 and co-occurring heterotrophs from cave wall... | place: USA: Maniniholo cave, Kauai, Hawaii | collected 2009-07-28 | reverse complement strand
ATATTACTATTTTTACAATGACTTTACCATCAAAGCCTCATTGCTCAACCTCTATACCAGAGTGCGATCGCAGCATTTATCTCTGTTTTAGTAACTATGTACTATATTTAGATGCGTTTGCCCTGCTAAGCAGAGGAATTGGGCGATCGCGGTTCTTGCGATAAATTTGAAAATCACTATCGAGAGTGAAAACCCAACTATGGGGATAAAGTTCAGCCATTCGGACTAATTCCGCATCTGCCAAAGAGACTGGTACAGATTGGTAGCGAGTTAGTAGTGCCACAACATCTGGCAACTCTACATCCAAATCAAACTGAATCACTACTTGTCTCTGCTCCAAAAGTTGAAGTAGTGATTTCTGACCATTGTTCACCCGTTGCAACAGAAACCAGGTCTCTGAAATCACAGCTTCACAAGTTAGCAAAGGTGGCGCAATCTGGGTCAATTGCTCTGTTACCCAAGTGTGATAGCGATCGCGTCGATCAATCAAAGCCACTAAAACACCTGTGTCAACAATCACCTGATGGAGCATTACTGACCGTAGCCCTGCATATAGTCTGGATTTGTGGAAAGATCGCCGGGGCCTTCCCCCGCACCAATTGCAGCCTGAGCAACTTCAAAAAACGATTGGGTAGCTCTTTTCGGTTCCGTAGTCTTTAGCTTTTGGCGCTTTGCCCTCAGAAACTCTACAAAATCTAAAACCTGTTGCTGATCTTCTGCCGATAATGTTTCTACTGTTTGTAAAATTTGCTCACACAAATAAGACATTGTGATCAGATTTAGAATGGGTGATAGTTTTATTATGGCAAATATAGCGAAATCGCCCCTTGAGAAAAGCGATCGCTTTTTTCCTATTTCTTCACATACTTATACGATCGCTCACAACTCTGACATTTATAGGCGATCGCACTGAATTGATGTACTAGAAGTCTCTATTTATTTAGTTTACAGCTATTGTCCTTCGATAGTAGAAAAGCGTCGCTTCTCTATTCTATTGTCGATACAGCGATCGCTCTCTCAATTCAATATATAAGCTTTGAATATCGCCAAATTTCCCCTAAAAACTTATTTTTACAGAAAAGTATGGAGTTGTAGTATGCAAAGTATGGTTTGATGAAAATGCATACTTTCCTGAAGCTGGGAAATATATGGAGTTTGAACAGGCACTAGCGATCGCCAATCATGCTGTCAATCAAAAACTGGCTAGAACCCTCTCTGAAGTGGAAATTGCCCTGTTGTTCGGTGCCTGGAACGAATTGACGTATGAGCAAATCGCCGATCGCTGTGGCTATTCCATTAACTACTTACAGCGAGATATTGGCCCTAAATTCTGGAAGCTTGTGAGTGATGCCTTGGGTCACAAAGTTAACAAAACAAATCTGCGCGGAATTCTTACCCAATTTAATGCACCAATCCCCAAACACCAACCGCAAATTCCACGTTTCGTAGATTGGGGCGAGGCAATTGATGTTTCTCATTTCCAAGGTCGGGGGGAGGAGATAGAAAAGCTGACTCAGTGGATAATTGCAGAACGCTGTCGCCTAATTGCGCTGGTGGGAATGGGCGGGATTGGTAAAAGTGCTTTAGCTGCCAAAGTTGCTCAATTGGTACAAGCAGACTTTGAATTGGTGATTTGGCGCAGTCTCCGTAACGCCCCACCTTTAGAAACTTTGTTGGCTGAACTGGTGCCTTTCCTTTCCCAGCAGCAAGACATCCAAGCAAAACCAGAACGGTTGCTGTACTGGCTGCAAACCCATCGCTGTTTGGTGATTCTGGATAATCAAGATACTCTCTTACAACCAGGTCAGCACGCTGGCAATTATCAACCCAATTTTACCAACTATGGTGAATTGTTTCGGTTGCTGGGAGAATCTAGTCATCAAAGTTGTATTCTCGTGACTAGTCGGGAAAAATCTGCGGAAGTGGCATTATTTGAAGATGGGAATGGCGGAGTGCGATCGCTTGCTTTACAAGGTTCCTGGGAAGCATCCCTGGCATTAATTGACTCTAAGAGACTTGTGGGAAGTGAGGCTGAAAAACGCTCCCTGTGTGAATTGTATCGTTGCAATCCCTTGGCATTGAAAATGGTTGCTACCTCAATTCAAAGTTTATTTGATGGGGAAATTACCACCTTTTTGCAAACAGAAACCCCGATATTTAACGGGATTCGTCGCTTACTAGATCAGCAATTTCAGCGTTTATCGCCCCTGGAGCAAACCATCATGTATTGGTTGGCGATTAATCGCGAATGGACTGCGATCTCCGAACTGCAAGCGGATATTGTCCCTGCGGTTTCTCGTGCTAGTTTGTTGGAATCCCTGGAATCGCTCACCTGGCGCAGTCTCATAGAAAAGCGATCGGGCGAATATACCCAACAGCCTGTGATTATGGAATATGTCACAGACTGTTTAATTCACCAGCTTGTCACAGAATTGTTAATAGTTAAAACATCATTTTTTAACTATTATGTACTTTTAAAAACAACTGTTTTAGAATATATCCGCGAAAGTCAAATTCGCTTAATTTTACAACCACTCATTGAGCAATTAAAAGCTGCATTTTATCATAATTACCAACGATTAGAGCAGCATTTGCAATCTATTTTGTTGGCATTACGTACTGCTCCAGAATCAACCTTTGGTTATGGGGTAGGGAACTTCATTAACTTATGTCTGCATCTGCAAATTGACCTCACCGGATATGACTTTTCCCATCTGAAAATTCGCCACGCAGATTTCCGGGGTGTGACGTTAAAAGACATCAATTTTCAATTTGCTCATTTTGCTCAATCTACCTTTACTCAAGTCTTCACGAGTGGAATGTGGGGAAAATTTAGTCCTGATGGGCAGCACTTTGCTGTCGGGGATACCAAAGGAGAATTGCATATTTGGCAGTTAGAAGGGATGCAGCCATTAATATCGATCCAGGCACATCAAGGCTGGGTTTTGGGCGCTGATTGGCATCCTGATGGCACAATGTTAGCTAGCGGTGTTGATCAGACAGTTAGCCTTTGGAATGCCCGCACGGGTCAAAAACTGCGGGACTTACACGGCTATAACAGTTGCATTTTGGCATTAGCCTGGAGTCCCGACGGTAAGTATGTAGCCTGTGGAGGGCAACAGTCCTTACTTGTGGTTTGGAATGCTACAACTGGAGAGCGTTTGACTCAGTTGGAAACAAGCAACTCAGGCGATCGCAGTTGCTGGATTCCGAGTCTAGCATGGTTACCGGATCGGGCAGTGCTGGCAGCAGGCTATACGGATGGCATGATTAAGTTTTGGGATGTGGTGACTGGCGAGTCCATTCGCGTAATTTCAGACCATAACAATTGGATTTTGTCTGTAGCAGTGCATCCCAACGGCAGAATCATCGCCAATAGTGGGTATGATAAAACCGTCAAACTTTGGGATTGGCAAACGGGAGAATGTTTGCAAGTAGTTAACACCCAAGAGCTTTTTCATCGCCTAACCTGGAGTCCGGATGGCGATAGACTAGCAGGGGGAAGTATGAATGGTTATGTTGTCAACCTGTGGGATCGCTCTCTGCAATGTCTAAAAGTGTTGCAGGGACATGAAAACTGGGTTTGGTCAGTTTCTTGGAGTCCTGATAGCAGAACCCTTATCAGCGCATCTTTCGATCAGGTAATTAAATTGTGGAATACGCAAACAGGGCAATGTGTCAAAACCTTGCGCGGCTACAGTAATTCGTCCTGGTGTGTCCGGTGGAGTAACGATGGCATTCTTCTGTTGAGCGCTAGCACCAACCATACTGTGCAACTGTGGGATAGTCAAACAGGGGAATGTCTGAGAGTCTTTTATGGACATACCAACGGAGTATTATTTGTTGCCTGGAGTCCAGACGAACGCTTGATGGCAAGTTGTAGTGCAGATACCACAGTTCGCATTTGGGATGTGCAGACGGGGCAATGCTTACAGGTATTAACAGGACATCAGGGTTGGGTGAGGACTGTCGCCTGGGGACATGATGGAAATGGTCTGATTAGTTGCGCCGATGATGGAACGGTAAAACTTTGGGATACTCATTCTGGGCAATGTTTATTAACTCTGTCAGGGCACAGTAGTCTGGTAAATTCCGTTGCTTGGTTTTCTGTAGGCAATCAGCTTGCCAGTGGAGGTTTTGATGGAACTATTCGGTTTTGGGTTTTAAGCTTGGGTGTTTGTTCCCGCGTCATTTCTGTGGGTCGTTTCGTCGGTAGCGTTGCCTTTAGTCCAGACGGCAAAACCTTAGTCAGTGGAGACTACGAAGGTGTAGTTCAACTTTGGGATGTAGCCTCTGGAGAGTGTTTAAAAACCTTCCTGGGGCATACAAATGGGCGGATTTATTCAGTGGCGTGGAGTGCCGATGGCAACAAAATTGCAAGTACCTGTACTGATAGAAAAGTGAGAATCTGGAATGTTGGCACGGGCGACTGTGAACAGATTATCCAGGGCAAAAATCACGGAATGTCGGTGCATTGGCATCCAGTCAAGGATTTGGTGGCGATCGCTTTTCTGGAGCAACCAATTCAAATTTACGATGTGCAAACGGATAAAACTGTGCAAACTTTAAGCAGGCATCTTCCCTACGAAGGCGTGAATATCACTGGGGTGACGGGCATTTCTGAGGGGCAAAAAATGAACCTCAAAGCATTGGGAGCGATCGCAACCTAGTAGCGTGTCTAAGCTAATTTTGTGTATTAACAATCTCTTGTAGTACGGGCAATATGCCCGTTTTAATTAGCGGGCAAGATGCCCGCACCACAAGAAAATTGTTGGGAGCATCCCAATTTTGCAAAAATAAAATTTGTAGCTCCCTAATGTCCAGGAAGCGAGCTAGAGAGCCATCACTACAAAAAAATAAATTTACACATTTGGGATGCTCCCAAATTGTTTGCAACATTTTAGCCTAGACACGCAACCTAGTAGGGAATTGGGGGAATTAGTGTGCGTGATCGCTCCATTTGCAACTAGATAAAGGAGCGATCGTCAACATCATGCCGTTAAACGATGAGGGTAAAAAAAGTCGTGTTGAGGTACTTTGAAGTCGTTTCAGAGTATTAGATAATGGGTTTCCTTGCCTTTTAGAGATTACTTCTCCAGCTCATCCCTAAGTGCGATCGCGCGATCGTTGCATCAGATTAGCTAAGTTATACTGCTTTTTATCATCAATATCACCATGCAATCTGAAAATCGGGATATTTTCTGTCTCTTTTGCGTCAGCCTATCTGATGTACATTGAAAAAGGGCGATGTCTGACGACAAGCCACTGCGTGTCTACGCTTGAAAATATTCATGACAACAACGCTGCTAAACAATCGCTATCAAGTTATCCAGGTACTCGGCGCTGGTGGGTTCGGGGAAACCTTTCTGGCAGAAGATACGCATATGCCTTCTCGCCGTCAGTGTGTAATCAAGCAACTCAAACCCATAAGCAACGACCCGCAAACCTACCAAATGATTCAACAAAGGTTTGAGCGGGAAGCTGCAACTTTGGAGTATCTGGGCAAAAGTAGCGATCAAATTCCCGAACTCTACGCCTACTTTTCCGAAAATGGTCAGTTTTACCTAGTTCAGGAATGGATTCACGGACAAACCTTGCGAGAAGTTGTCCAAGCCAAAGGATACGAGAGTGAAACTCAAGTGCGAGAAATTCTCTTAAGCTTGTTGCCTGTATTGGATTATATCCACAGCAGAGGCATCATCCATCGGGATATTAAACCTGATAACATTATTCTCCGCTCTCTGGATAGCAAACCAGTTTTAATTGATTTTGGCGCTGTTAAAGAAACCATCCGTTCCGTGGTCAATAGTACCAACTATCCCACACAATCAATGGTGATTGGTACACCTGGTTATATGCCTAGCGAACAAGCCATAGGACGCCCCGTCTACGCCACAGACATTTACAGTTTAGGTGTGACAGCAATTTTTTTGCTCACAGGTAAACAGCCATACGAACTAGAAACTCATAAACAAACAGGTGAAATATTGTGGCAAAATTACGCCCCGCAAGTTTCCCCTAATTTAGCCCAGGTAATCAATCAGGCAATTAAACCCCAAGCTGGCGATCGCTACACTACTGCCAGTAAAATGCTCTATGCCTTACAGACTAGCACCAATAGTTCATCTAAAACATTCACCATCCCGCCCACGGTTGCCAAAAACACCCGACAAACCGAAGTCTTATCTTCTCAGCCTCAAATCCCGGCAAATAATTGGCAAAAACCCACCATAATTTTCGGTAGTTTACTCATAGGTAGCTTGTTTGGTGCTGTAGCAATTTCCAACATTAACCGTCAGCAAACCACTGAAGTCCCGATTGCCGCAAATTCCCCACCTCCCCCAGAATCCCTAGCTACTAATTCTCAACCTCTCAACACACCAGTCTTTCCTACCCCAGTTACACCTACAGCCACGCCCAGCCTACAAGTAGTTCCTGCACCCAGACCCACTGTAGACCCCTCTCCTATAGTTGCATCCACACCACAACCAGAAATAGAGAATCAACCAGCCATAACTCCCACACCGCCGCCGGCAACAGAGACCCAACCAATTACAACTCCCACACCAGAAATCTCTTCAGCACCACAAAATCAGCCCCGCAACATAGCTAGTAGCAGCAGGCAAACTATTCCAGCATTTCCTACCGGGACACCAAGAAGCGCCGTTGAAGCTACTCTCGGCAAACCCAAAAGAGATTTAAGGGGCTTGTGGCCTAATACTCGTGCTGTCACCTATAAGGTAGTACCCAAGCAAATTGACCTAGGCTATTTATTTGATCGTAATTCTGGCGCACTCCGCCAAACCGAAGCAGCTTTTGCCCAATCAGTAGACTCACAAATCATGCAAGCTACCTTAGATGGCATGTTAGGCGGGCAGTCCAGCGCCGAAATTAAGCAGGGACTCCAACAGATACAACAGCGCCAGTCCGATAATTTCCAATTTACAAAGGGCGGAGTCAAGGGTCAGATTGTGCGGCAGAACTGCGATTTTATTTATATCAGTATTTGGGATGCAGACTTGCACGATTTTGTCAATCCTGCTAGCGCTAAACAGTGCTGAATCATTCAGAGGGGTAGAAGAACACATTGGTCAAAAGATAGGGATGATTAATTTTGAATTCCCCAAAGGAGTTGACTTCTATACGTTTACTGAGACATCCGCCAAATCTTGATAATGTTTTCTGCCGAACCACCACTAGCAATGGTCTGGCCATCGGCACTCACAGCTACAGAATAAATGTAGCCAGAATCTCGCTTTAAGGTCAGGATTTCCTTTCCGGTTTCTAAGTTCCACAGTTTGACTGTATTATCATTACTGCCACTAGCAAGGGTGACACCATGGGAATTTTTCTGGTCGCCCACCTTTGCCATATAAGCAATAGAATTAACTTTATCTGTATGTCCCTTCAAAGTCCGAATCGTCTCTCCTGTCACCAAATTCCATAATTTGATCGTCTTGTCTTTACTACCACTAGCAAGGTTGACACCGTCGGGACTAAAAGCCACAGATAGAATCAATTCGGAATGTCCTGTTAAAGTGCGGATTTCTTTACCTGTCGTCAGATTCCACAGTTTAATTTTTTTATCCCAACTACCACTGGCGAGAGTTTTGCTATCAGGACTGAAGGCTAGAGATGCAATTGCCTGAGAATGTCCTGTTAAAGTGCGGATTTCTTTGCCTGTGGACAAATTCCACAGTTTAATCTTCTGATCTAAACTACCACTGGCGAGAGTTTTACCATCAGGACTTAACGCTACAGATGCAATCCCCTGAGAATGCCCTGTTAAAGTCCGAATTTCTTTGCCTGTAGACAAATTCCATAACTTCACCGTTTTGTCTGCACTACCGCTAGCGAGGATCTTACCATCAGGGGAAAAAGCGATCGCCCAAATCCATTGGGAATGACCTTTGAGGGTGCGAATTTCCTTAGCAGTTGCTAGATTCCACAGTTTGAGAGTCTTGTCATCACTACCACTCGCCAAGGTAACACCATCAGGAGCAAAGGCTACAGAATTGACATCGCTAGCATGTCCTTTGAGGGTTCTAGGTTCTGGAGTATTTTTTGTAGTATTGTTGATGGGCTGATTAAATAATTTACTAATTGCCTGAGAACGAGACTGTAAATACCAAACTCCCCCTAATCCCAAGAGCAAAATCGCAGCATATACCAATGGCCTGTTTTGGCGAAATAGTTTTTGGGTAGTAGATGAAACTGTGAGTAAAGTTGCTGGTGCTGGTGGTAGTGGTGGCTGATTTGCTAAAGCTTTGAGGACTTCATCTGCTGATTGATAACGCTGTTTAACATCGTTTTTTAACAGATTGTTTAAAATCTCTACCAGATTCACAGACAGAGAAACCCCTGGATGCTCTGCATTATTAAAATGTTGTCGCCAAGAAGAAATCCAACTATAGCCATGCTGTATCCACAGTTTCGATGGGCGAATCCCACTCAGTAGATGAAAGCAAGTCGTACCCAAACTAAACAAATCACTAGCCGGATAAGCGACACCATCCTGCATCTGTTCCATAGGGGTATAACCATGTGAGCCAATGGTTGTGCCGATTTTAGTGTGTACTGTTGCACTCAACTGCTTCGATGAACCAAAGTCAATCAGCACTAGTCGCCCATCACTTTGACGGCGAATGATATTCTGTGGCTTGATGTCTCGATGAATCACCCCGCGATCGTGGATAAACTTGAGAACTGGTAGCAAATCTAGTAAAAGGTCTAAAATTTTGCTTTCGTCGTAAGTTATCCCTTGTTCCAATTCTTGTAGTAAATTCTGCCCATCGATAAACTGCTGCACCAAAAATAAGTAATTTTCTTGCTCAAAATAAGCCAAAAGCGCGGGAATTTGGTGATGTTCTCCCAATTTTTGCAGTTGTTTAGCTTCTTCTTTAAATAGCTCCACCGCCTTCTTTAATGCGGAAGTCTCCTGGATCTTTGGTGCGAATTGCTTAACTACACACCATTCATTGAGCTTATCGACATCTTCCGCTAGATAGGTTCTGCCAAATCCACCTTCATCAGATAATACCTTGATGACACGATAACGCCCCCTTAACAGTGGTATTAATGGTGTATTGCAACTCTGGCAATACTGCTGATCATCAGGATTATGAGGATTTGAGCAATGGGGATTCAGGCAGCAGCGCATACTGGGAATCCTTTTGCAGTTTTAGTATATATTAATTCATGACATCAAATTTTGCTATAAAGTTGCCAGGATCATCAATTATTGGAGTAAAAATACAATCTACAGGTAACTCAATAATTTCAAATCAAGTATATTATATAACAAAAATTTCAATATTTTTCCGGATTTTTCGATTCAGATTAGGAGAAGAAATTAGCTAATAGATGAAACTCAACTAGCAATAAAGTATAACTAACGAGGAGTGAAATGATGGTAGGGAAAAACGACAAAAAATATCGTTTCAAGTTCGCATTAGCTATCATTTTTTCTATCAGTAGTAGTTTACTACTATCAAATAATAATTTGCCGCTCAATGCTTTAGAAGTTCCGCAATACTTTGGCAAATTCATCATTGCAAAAACACCAGATGAGAGACAACCAGAAGCAGTAGAACAAGGAATTGAACAAATACCACCTGCTCAACTGCCTGCATCTCCACAACGCAAACCGCAGATTGACTCACCTATACCTGCTCGTGTGTTGCCCGAAACCGTAAATTCTGCGCCTACTTCTCAGCCTACAAATGATGGTGGTAGTTCTAGGACTTCTAAACCAGAAAATACCAATTCTAATCCCCTGCCTTCAGCAGGTACTTCTACATCTAGGCCGTCTAGACCAATAGATTCTAATCCCAATCCTCGTACTACGACTAATCGCACTACTCCTCCTCAACAAGGGGGTCGTCAGCCAGTTGCTAACTCGGATAAAAGCAATCCCACTCGTAATGTTGCTTCTCCATCTCCGATTTCTAGTTATAGAGACATAAACTTTGTAGATATCGCCTTTGGAATTCTGTCAAAAGGTGATTTTCAGTCTCAGGGCAGATATTATCATTTCTACCAGTTTGAAGGTCAAGAAAATCAACTGATCCAAATCAGACTGCTGGGTAGTGGGGATCAACGCCGCTCAAACAATTTAAGTTTAAATCCCTTTATGTTTCTCCTTGGCCCCGATAATCAAGTTCTGGTAAAAAGAGGTAGTGGGGGAACAGGTAGTGAGGCTAAAGATGCATTTATGTTTGTGCGTCTGCCTGCGAATGGTACTTACACGATCGCAGTTACTAGCCGCAACCCTGGAGATACAGGTCGCTACAGTCTAGCCTTAAGGAATGATCGAGCCAGCTATACCCTAGATGAATCCGCCGAACTAACACCAAAAAATCTGACCCTGAAACAAAATAACAGCCTTTACGATGTTTCCAAGTTTCAGGGCAAAAAAGACCAGTTGGTGAATATTCGTGTAGATAGTCTCTTTGAAGATTTTTCTCCTTATATTGTCTTGTTGGATTCTCAAGGGCGGAGAATTGCCACAGATAATTCTCAGGATGGTAAGTATAGTGCTTTAATTGACCGTGCTAAATTACCTCAAGACGACACTTACTACATAGTGGTGATTTCTGCTAATCCCCAGGAACGCGGTAGATATAGATTAACGCTGTTCTAAAAACGTCGAAAAAATAAATGAGCTTACAGTAGTTTTGCGAGGTTCGTAGTAAGCACTCTAGTGCTTACTACAGATCGTTTTTACCTTTGTAGATGCAATTTATAATCTATCCAACCATCCAGCCAAGTTCTGCTTTTGTTGAGGATGAGGATTTGATACTGGCACTACCTGATACCTTGTAGGTAGTGGAGGTGCTAAAGTTACACTCAAGGAACGCAGTATGTCATGATGAAAAACTGTCACGTCAATGATGTCATGTGGTTGATAATCTTTGAGGCGATCGCTTAATCCATTCGCTGTTACTTTAATACCATTAATTGCCAGTAACTCATCACCTGGATCAATTCCTGCTAGTTGTGCAGGTGAACCCGCCTCCACAAATTTAATCATCTCCCGGCCATTTTCAGTATTTACCCTCACACCTAAATATGGCTCTCCCTCATGTCCCGCTATCAATTGCAAACCAAAAGGTTCTAGATACTGATTAAAAGGCAGTTCTTCAGTGCCATCAATATAGCGTTGAAAGAAATCTGTTAAATCTCTACCAGCGACAGATTCAATTACTGACTGCAACTGTTCTGGTGTATAACCAATTTCAGATTCTCCAAATTGCTGCCACATTTGCCGCAGCACATCATCGAAGGAACGTTGATTGCTATGCTCTGCGCGAATTAACAAATCAAGGAACAAAGAAACCATTGTCCCTTTCAAATAATAAGAAATTTGGGCATTACCACTATTAGCATCCGGCCGATAAAGTTTAATCCAAGTATCAAAACTCGACTCAGAAAGTGGTTGTATTTTCCGCCCTGGTGTCTTGAGAAACTTGGTGATTTCCTTGCTCAAATGGTTCAAAAACGATTGATTATCATAAATTCCTGCCCATAGAGGAATCAGCAAGTCATAGTAACTTGTTGTCCCCTCACAGAACCACAGAGACGGTGTATAGTTTTCGTGGTCGTAATCAAAGACTTCTAGAGCTTTAGGGCGAATTCGCTTGACATTCCACAGATGAAAAAACTCATGGGCTACTAGTTGGATAAAGCGATCGTATTTTTCCTGATTGCGAAACCCAAAACGCTGATAAATCAAAGAGCAAGAATTTTTATGCTCTAAACCACCATAAGCTTGTTGCAATAAATGTAGGAAAAACACATATTTTTCATAGGGCAAACCACCAAACATCTTTGCTTCTACTTGAATAATTTTCTGGATATCAGCAATAAGTTCTGATGCTTGGAGATTTCCTTGTCCCCAGATTGCTAGTTCATGGGGTTTGCCTAGCACTTCAAACTGATATAACTGATGGCAACCGATTTCAAATGGACTATCAACAAGAGTGTCAAAATCGGCAGCATAGAAAGTATTAGCTTGCTTGGGATCTAATGGTAGGGCAGTCGTTATTTGCCATTCGGGACGCATTGGGATGACGGTAATGTGAATTGGTTGTCTTTCCCAACCTGGTAGTCTAAAAAACAGCGCCGCACCATTGAAATAGCCGTGGGTATTATCTAGGTGATTGGTTCTCACCGTTAGCTCATTCGCAAAAATTCGGTAACGTACAGTTAATTCTGAAACATGCTCTGTTTTAATTTGCCAGTGATTTTTACTGATTTTGCACCAAGGTAAAGGCTGATCTCCCGCAAAAGCAGCAAAATCTTGTAAATGTTTGGCATATTCTCGCACCAAGTAAGAGCCAGGTGTCCACACTGGGAGTTTTAAGTCGAGAATTGGCGCTTGATAGTTCCCAATGACCAATGTCACCTCAAACAGATGCGTCTCTGGTTGGGGCATTGCCACTAAATAATTAATAGTCGGCAATTTTTCCTGGACGCGAGTCTCAGGACGGAGTGCTGTTGCTTTTGTCATTTTGAGTGCGGAGTGAGTTATTAGTTAATAGTCAGGAGTCAAGGGACAAGAGTCAAGGGGTCTCTCCAACCAAGTTTATAGTAAGCACTTTAGTGCTAAAAAACTTCAGGACTAGAGTTCTGACTACAAACACTCAACCGCTAGACTTTTGCAGCTAAATTCACCAACTGCTGAAAATTAACCAGATAAATTATGTTGTTCATACTGTCAATTTTGATCCAACCTTTTTCGTGGAGTTTTTCCATGATTTTCGTGGTTTCGTCAACACTAATTTCTGTAACTTCCGCTAAGTCTTTAAAGGGAATGTTAAAAATTTCACTACCTTTCTCTGATTTTTGACCATAGCTTTCACCTAAACCTGTGAGGGTTTGGGCTAGTTTGACAGCCGGTGGTGCAGACCGCATTTGCAAGCGCAGGTTTACCTGCCGCAGTCGTCGCACCATGAGTTGTAACATGCGATGATGTAAATGCGGGTCTTTAAAGAGTATTTGAATAAAGCGTTCTCTGGAAATGCTCAGTAACTTTACAGGGGATAGAGCAATGACATCGGTTGAGCGTGGAGATTCATCCAAAATTGCCATTTCTCCAAAGAAATCTCCTCGCCCTAAAATTGCCAGTGCGACAGAATCACTACCAGAGGTACGCCTGACTTTCACCCAACCTGAAACCACGAAATAAACCGCGTTACCCCAGGCATCTTCCATTAAAACAGCGCGTTCAGGTGGATATTCGTGGTCAATTGCAACGTCGAGTAGCCATTCCAGACTCTGTGGGTTGGCTGTACTCAGTAAGGGGAAAAGTTCACTAAAAACCTCAGTCTGCATGAAATATCTGTAAAAAGTGAATTTAGGAGGGAAAAATGAATACCAATTCGTAATACCCTGTGGAAAGCCACTCTCAGGTTGTCTGCGTAATTCCCAATTAAAAAAGTCAGATTTTATCTGGCTTTCTGGATTCGCATCCGTTGTCGAACTTTAGATGGTACAAGTTAGCTACTATTAAAGCTTTAAAACAGTAATATTTCGCTGAATGCGAAAGTAAAATGTGGCAATTTAAACTTACAATTCCCAGGTTTTTATGTCTGGATTTACACTACAACATAACAACTATCTCTGAAATCGAAATCAGAAGTTATACTGAAACACTGTTATTTAATGCTGTGGGATGCTTGGGTGCTCTCTGTTAGAGTCTTGATTTGTTGATCTATATTTTCCATGAGTTTGTTGAGAGCAATCAAAGCATCTAATTGCTCAGATTGTAGGTTGGGATTAAGTACAAGCCGTTGCTGTAGTTCGTGTAATTTTAGGTTGAGTTGTTGAGCAATGCCCAAGGCATCACGACTCACATGACCTAGTTGTTGTTGTTGATAGAATTTTAATGCTGCTCCACGTAATACTTGTAGTGTTGCTTCTTCGCCATACATTCCTGGCATCACTCGCAAGCGTAACAACAAGCGATTTTGTTGATATAAGTACTCTTTCTCTACTTGTTTTGGTTCTGTAATTGTAATGACAGGTAAATCGGCAAATTTCTTTAATTCATTAAGCACCCCTTGGAGGACGGAGAGGGGTAAATTTTCGATTACAGATTGCAAAACTCCGTTGTCACTCCAAAGTATTCTGCCTTGGTAGGGTTGTCTTTCTAAATATAGGCGACCAATTCCCCCAGCCAAAACCCGTCCTAATAATTCTTCTAGTAATTTTTTGGGTGGTAATGTTGGTAATACTTCTATGGGACTTAATGTATTTGGGACTTGTGCTGGTAAGGTAGTGACATCACCCAGAAGTGCTGTCTTGCTAGTTTCTTGTTCCTTGCTTTTGTGGAAGGGGTTAAAAAGAGTAGCAGTTTCCGATAAGCTATCTACTGATGAGGCTGGAAAATCTGCTTGTAATCCTTGATTTGGTTGAATTTCTGGATGCTCTTCTGAGTCAGTATTTACCGCAGATGTTGGTGTATTATTTACGCTCTCGTTGATAAATTCTACTCTTGACTGATGTTCTTGTTGAGCATCTGGTTGAAATGTATTTTTGTAGTTGAGGTAAGCCGAGAGCATGGTGCGATGAACATCAACTGCGATCGCCTCGATCACCATTGTGCAATTGATATAAGACAAAATACGATTAACGTATTCTAGGGCCTCGCTATCTTGGGGATGAACCATGCCCAATAAGAGGTTTTTGTCTTCTAATCTCCAAGGCAAAATTTGATGGTAAAGGCAAGCTTCAAAGGACAAAAGGCCATCCATCAGCTCGAATATCTGCTGGCGATCGCTGTGTAACTCCGCATGAGCAGGAGTTACAGTTAGCACTTCCTGCCCTATCGCTTCAGTGTTAGTTAGTTTGCCCTGAGAAGACGACATAGGTTTGATTGCTGAATATTTGCTTCTCTACTATTTTGGCTCTAAGTTACTGGGTAGTAAATAAGAATACCTCCTAATTTTGTTAAAAAATAAACTAGCTACTGTGAAGTATCGACTTAGGTAATTATTCTGATTACTTATAGAGATAAGTAGTACATTCCTATAAGGATTTTAGGTGCTTCTACGGCTAGCGATCGCCCAACTGTAAAACTATCCTTTGGTACTCTTGCCAGTCTCGCAAAAGTTTCAACACAGCCCCAGGTGGTAACTCGATTTTTTTTGCTGTAACTAAAGTGTCCATCTCATTATTGTTTGGTGAGTATGACGATTCCAACCTGAACTACCAACACTATTGTTACAGACACTGTGCTAGGTCTGTGCCCTTCCATCTTTTTCACAGAGCTACTCTTGAGTTCTTAAGGTTTGAGCTGCAAGGTAAATTTTAGTCCATTCGCCCATGACTTGATGAGTTTTGAGTTTTAATTGTTGAGCTATTGTTTCTATGGAGTTACCTGCTTTCTGTAAATCTAGAATTTTGCGCCCGCTTTCAGTCAATTGTGCAGAGAGTTGCTGCCATTTTTGTGGTGTCAGCCCCAAGTTGTGTTCTTGTAAGGAAATGGAGAGCCAGTTATCCACTAATTCTGGTTTGTCTTTGAGAGCAAAGACACGCACGGCATGGTAACTAATTTTTTCTCGCAGTCTGTAGACTTCTTTAATTTGCTTGTTAAGTTTCTTGGCAATCTCATCTTGGGTTTTGCCTTGGAGATACAGTTGCAGCCATTGCACTGCTTCTGTTCCCAGATTTTCTTGTAAATAATTTTCAAATTCTTGTTGCACTGCTTGACGTAATACTTGTTGCTCTTCTAGTTGTTGTGCTTCTTGATATTCGGCGATCGCTTGATTATCGACCAAGTTCACCCGATTCTCACTGTCGTCCGTCAAAATTTCTTCAGAAACCAACCTAATTAAGTCACTACCAGGTACTTGGGTTAAACCACCCCTTTGGGTACGACGCAGGTAGTTGACAAAGCGGTAAGCCAATAGGGGTTGATTCCGGACTGGGCGCAAAGCATATTCTTCTATACTGGCAAACAGCAAAGTATCTCGCAGCCGCTTATCGGTTGTCAGTTCCGAGATACAAGCCATTTGATCTTGTATGTAGCTATCGCTTTGGAGTAGTTCTTGGATCACCTCTTGCAACACATCAACCACGCTACGCTGGCGATCGCGGCTCAGGGATACCCAAGTCTGAATTTTATTGCGTAATGTGACCAAACTCCCCAAGCGAGTAATTAAGTTACGATAAGCACGTTCTCTAGACATGCCCAAGTAACGTTGTAGTAAAATCCGATAACGATATTCCATTGCTTGCTTGGCAATATCGAGTTCCTTGGGGTTGAGTAGCTCATACCGTTGGCAGTCACGCCCTAAAAGCCAAAGAATTATACTCTCTCTGGTAGCTACGCTTTGCTCTGGACATTCTACCGCTAGGCGTTTGCGCCAATTTTGCGCTAATTTTTCTGCTTCTGTTGCCATAGCGAGATTGCGCTCCTCGAAACCCTGTTTTAAAGTTTGCATCACAACCCCCGTTTGTCGCACTTAATTTTTTAGCTGGTAGTGCCCCTCATGCCATCTTCTTGAAGAAGAAATCTCAGCTATTCCTTTTTTATTTACGTCTGAACTAACTAACTTTATGCAGAAATTTATCCATTTTCTCATTGCTTGTGAGATTCAAGTTCTGGAGAACCTCTGTAAGTCATAGATTTTCGGGAATTAAACAGATTCTAAAGTTTTGTAACTTTATTTTTTGCCAACCGAAACAAACTATTTGCCCAGCAGTGAATAAAGAAAAATTGAGGTTGTAGAGGGGTGAGAAAAATTTCAGCTTCTGTACTTGCACAGAAAAGTAAAAATTAATTACGTGCAACCAGACGTTATGAGGCTGATATAAGTTTCATATTGATGAAGTTTTCTTGTGAAAACAAGCAAATACTATGATTTTTCATCAATATATTCAATATCTTGTCTGAGTCAGCAAGATACCAGTATTTTGAAAAAACTACTCAAAAGTTTCAATTACCCGTCAGGGTGATATTTTCATTTATTTATGATCTTATCTAATCTTATGTAAGAAATAATACTTAAACTCCAGCATATATCAAAACATCCTTGCAGACATTTCACTAACTGACACGTCCAAAGCTAATCAGAAACACTTTATGTGTATCTGAGCAAAAGTAACTTTGCCGTTATTCAGGGCGGACAACCTTACCCTATGGGTTCGCTTTTGGGCGCAGCCCTTCCCGGAGGGTTAGCGTTCTTGCAAGAGTAGGGAAAAGCTATACGCCCTTGTAAAGGGCTGTGGGTAAAGCAGAATTATTTTTTCTGGACTTCCGAATAAATAACTATATAGCTTTTAATTTATCGCCCGTTTGATGATCTGATGATGGGGTTTTCTACAGATTCTCGATATTGTTGGACTGCTTCTGTGTAACCAATTGGTAGTACAGTTTCAACGTTTTCATGGGGACGGGGAATAATCACCCAAGATTCGAGAGTCCCACCATAAACTTTTTCTGCGGCTTCCACACCGGCAGCCATAGCAGTTTTGACTTCTGAAACATCTCCGCGAATATTGACTGTAAACCGAGCACTGCCCACTCTGATGTAACCGACTAGGGTGACTCGACCGGCTTTTACCATCGCGTCTGCTGCTGCTAACACAGCAGGAAAACCTTTAGTTTCGAGTGCTCCAACTGCCTGTAGTGACATTAGTAATCTCCAGTATGAATAAAAAAAAGTATGTGGCGCTGCATGTTAATTGTACGAAGCTTCGCTACAAGTTTTGATGCCAAACTTGCTTAAAAGATACGGAAAGGCTCGGATTCTGGAGTGAAGTGGATTGGTAAAATAGTCTCTACATTTTCTGGGGGATTAGGAATTATGTAATGAGTGATGACTGTACCTGTTTTTACTTGCTCTCCAGCAGCAATTCCTGCTTCTACGGCTCTGTTAACTTCAGCAACGTGCCCTCGCACGGCAACTAGCAAGCGGGCGCTTTCTGCTTGACCATAATATACCAGTGTGACTGCCGCAGATTTTACCATTGCATCTGCTGCTGCCAATACCGAAGGAAAACCTAGAGTTTCAATTACGCCAACCGCCATTGGCATGGCTTAACTCTCCTGACTTAAGGATAAGTGATATTAATTGTACGAGGCTTTAGTCCCATTTTTGACATTTTGCGAAACTTTTTTGGCGGCTCAGGAAGATGTGACACTAGTACTGCAAGGCGGAATTAGTACCAAACCCTGGCGATTAGAAATCGCGGCTATACAAACTAAGTCCGGCTCCGCAGACTCACGGAAAAATAAGGGTTTTCAACCAGCGTAGGCGGGTTTGGCCTGTGTAGCCGTGACTTCCAGTCGCCTGGTGCAAGATATGAGTGACACCAGGGTTTGATTAATTGGGAATGGTTGGTTGATTTAGCCTTTGTTGTAATAGCCAATGAAATGTAGCACCAATCAAAATTGTATAAATGAGGGGAAAACTGACGACGAATACTCTCATACCAGATAAACCACCGATTGCCAATGGGTAGCCGATGAATAACATGCCGAATAATCCCCCGGCCAGTCTCACAACATCGCCTACCAGGAAACCTGCCAAGGTGATGAGAGTCCACCGCCACAGATAAGAACGCCAACAGACTCAGTTTTTGCTTGTATTACCCGAAATTTGGGGTAAATTGCCTTACCGAGACAAAAACTCTTCAACAACTTGTTCAACAGGACGTGATTGATTGTCCACTTGATAATTCATCTTTTGCATTTCTGCTGTGGAAATTAAACCAGCTAATTGATTAATGGCTACCCCTAATTCTGGATATTTTCTCAGCGTGGCTTGATTGAATACAGGGACAGCTTGATATGGTGGAAAATATTGCTTGTCATCGTCTAAAATCAGTAAATTCAGGGCAGGAATCAAGCCATCTGTAGAATTTGCGGCGATGAAATCTACTTTCTTTTCCTTTAAGGCTTGATACATCAATCCTATTTCCATTTGTTTTAAATTAGCAAACTTTAAGCCATAGGTCTTAGCTAACCCTGGATAGCCATCATCACGTTCCAGAAATTCATAGCCAAATCCTGCTTGCCATTGAGGAGTATATTTAGCTGCTTCGCTCAGTGTTTTAATTTGCCAGCGTTGAGCATCTTCCCCTCGAATAATCATCGCAAAGGTATTGTTAAATCCTAAAGGCTGTATGACTTCTAATTGAAATTTCTGGTTGTATTCTTGCTTGACTTTATCATATACAAATTGAGGATTAGTGATAGGTTTCTCTTTTAAAACAGCAGTCAATGCCGTTCCTGTATATTCTACATAGCCAGCTATTTTCCCTGATTTTACAGCTTCATGGCAAATGAAAGTACCGCCTAAGTTGAAGCGGCGGTCTACTTTTAATTTCGTATGAGATTCAATTTGTTGAGCTAGTAATTCACCTAAAATTACTTGCTCCGTGAAATTTTTTGAGCCAATAACAATTGTCGGTGCTGTTTGTCGATAGCTAAAAATAATTAATCCCAAAAATATTAAACTTAATATGCTCAAGGAAACAGCAACTTTCCGGTTCAATTTACTCTTTTTTTCTCCTTGCTGGGTGAGTTGCTTTTCCAACCATCCCAAGGACAAATCTACCCCCAAAGCGATGAAAGCTGCGGGTATGGCCCCTGCGAGAATCAATTGATTGTTAACTGTAGAAATCCCTCGAAAAATAAACACCCCCAATCCCCCACCACCAATTGCTGCTGCAATGGTGGCAATTCCTACAGAGATCACCGTTGCTACCCTGACTCCCGCCAAAATCACACCTAAAGCTAGAGGGATGTCTACCTGAAATAGCAATTGTAAATCTGTCATTCCCATACCTCTACCCGCCTCTCGAATCGCTGGATCAACGCTATTAATGCCGATATATGTATTGCGAATCAGGGGAAGCAAAGCATAGAGAGTTAAAGCGACAATGGCGGGAATTTTGCCAATTCCGCCGAGAAATGGTACAGAAATTAGGAATCCAAAAATGGCTAAACTAGGAATAGTTTGAAGAGCGTTTGCTAAACCAAGAATGGGTTGGGCAAGTTTAGGTTGGCGAGTGATGAAAATACCTAAAGGAATACCAATAGCTATAGCCACGGTCATAGCGATCGCCACTAGTACTAGATGTTCTCCAGTACGTAAAATAATTTCTGGGAAGTATTGGCTGAAAAACAAGGTTATCTCCTTCAATTAAGCTCCCAATTATCCCCAGTATGCAAACAAGCAATAAAAGCTAGTGCCTCTGGATGTTGAGATTGGAGGAATTCTTTTGGTGTTCCCAAGACAACTAATTTTCCTTCATACATTAACCCAATACGAGTACCCAGGAAGAAAGCTTCTTGAATGTCGTGGGTGACAAAGATCAGAGTTTTTCCCAGCTGTCTTTGTAAGTGGCGGAACTGTTGTTGTAATTCGAGGCGGGTAATGGGATCGAGTGCGCCAAAAGGTTCATCCATCAATAATATAGGCGGATCAGCAGCTAATGCCCTCGCTACACCGACTCGCTGGCGCTGACCACCAGATAGTTGATGGGGATAGCGTTGAGCAAATTTTTCCGGATCTAAGCCGACCAAATTTAACATTTCATAGACTCGTGCTTCAATACGGGTTTGTGTCCATTTCTCTAGAGAGGGAACCAAAGCAATATTTTGTCCGACACTAAAGTGGGGAAATAAACCAATTTCTTGAATAACGTAGCCGATGCGCCGCCGCAGTTTAATCGTATCCCATTCAGTTGTTGGGTGATTATTTACTAACACTTGTCCTTGTGTGGGTACAAGCAGCTGATTGATTAATTTTAAGGTGGTCGTTTTGCCGCTACCGCTACGCCCTAGTAAGACTAGGGCTTCCCCTTGGTTGATAGTGAGGTGCAAATTAGATAGTAGTGTACGGCGATTAATTTGGCAGCTGACATTGCGAAACTCAACAGCAATTTCTGGAGATGGAGACATGGGAGATGAGAGCAAAAGAAAGTGAGGTGTTGCCTGGTTAAGGTGATTTTAAGTCCAATTTGTTGGTTGTGATGGTTTTTTCATTGCCAAGAATTTACCTGTATTTCACTAATATGTAAAGACAAAATGCCCGCTTTTAGCAATTTTTAGCAGTTTTTAAAACCTGCAATTAGTAAAGTATTGTGTTTTAATTTTTTAGTTCGACTTTCTACCTCACACAAAAAGCGATCACGGATGTTACGGAAAACTAAAGCAAATATTTTGTTATGGCTGGCTTCCAGCTTTGTAAGCATGTTTCTGCTTGGCTCGACTGTCAAGGCTGCGACGATCGCTAATTGGAATTTTGATAGCGATCGCAATCGGTTAGACTTAACCACAGATGAGAATGTGCAGCCGAGAATCCAACTTGTCCCTAACCCCACACGTTTGGTAATTGATTTACCAGGAGTGACCTTAAAAAATCAAAAGACTAATCAAAAGTTGGGTTCAGGACTACAAGAAATTCGTCTGGGTCAGTTTAATGCAAACACCACGCGCATAGTCATTACCTTAGCGCCTGGTTACATCCTAGGGCCAGGACAAGTCAGGTTACAAGAACAATCTCCCACACGTTGGTCAGTGCAGTTACCAAAGCTAGTGCGAACAGTTGCAAATCCAATTCCCATCCCGGTTAATAGTCCAAATAATGATAGCAATCTGTTTGCAGGCGTAGTTCCAATGCGTTCTCCGATGAAAGCGCTGGAACCGCAAATCAAATCTCTGATGGCTAAATACAGTTTTCTGCAAACAGGGATGTTTTTCCTGGATTTGGAAACTGGGAATTATCTGGATATTGGAGGCGATCGCGTTTTTCCAGCTGCGAGTACAATTAAGCTGCCGATTCTCATCGCCTTTTTTCAAGATGTGGATGCTGGTAAGGTTAGCTTGAATGAAATGCTGACAATGCGCCGTGATTTAGTTACCAACGGTTCGGGAACGATGCAATATGGGCGAGTTGGTAAGAAGTACACGGCTTTAGAAACCGCGACTAAGATGATTACCATTAGCGACAATACCGCCACCAATATGATTATTGATCGCTTAGGTGGAGCAACAAAACTCAATCAGCGTTTCCGCAATTGGGGACTCAAAGACACAGTAATTCGCCGTTTGTTGGCTGACTTGAGAGGTACAAATACCACCAGTTCTCAAGATTTAGCAAGGGTGTTGGCATTGTTAGTAAATAATAGGTTAGTTTCTCCACAAAGTCGGGAAAGAGCTTTAGATATCCTGCTCCGCACAGTCACTAATACACTACTTCCTGCTGGTTTGGGAAAAGGTGCAGTGATTGCTAACAAGACTGGAGATATTGGCTTTCTCATCGGTGATGCTGGGTTTGTTACTATGCCCAACGGCAAGCATTATCTGGCAGCTATTTTCGTCAGACGTCCGTACAAAGATCCTAGGGGACGAGACTTTATTCGCCAAGTTTCCCAGCTTGTTTACAATTACTTGAATCAGCCGAATCAAGTGGCAAGTAATTATTAATTCGTAAGTCGTAATTCGTATTCGTAATTAAAATCAAAAATTATGAATTACGAATTATTTGGATTTTACTTGCGGCTTTAGTAGCCTTTTCCCTAGCCTCTTGGACATTTTCCCCTTTCGCTAAAGCTACACCCATACGGCGATATGGGTGGGCGCTGGGTTTACCAAATAGCCTAATATCGACATCTTTTTCTGCCAAAGCATCTGCTACCCCTGTAAATACAATAGCATCTGATTTTTCGTGAGCTAAAATCACCGCACTAGCTGAAGGAGCTAACAAGTCGATATTGGGAATAGGTAAGCCGAGAATCGCTCTTAAATGTAGTTCAAATTCGTTGAGATTTTGTGAGATTAATGTCACCATACCTGTATCATGTGGTCTGGGAGAAAGTTCAGAGAAAATCACCTCATCTTTGGTGATGAAAAACTCAACCCCAAAAATGCCAGCACCACCCAAAGCATCAGTGACTTTTTTTGCTATTTCTTGAGCTTGGACTATTTTTTGTTGAGCAATTCCTGCGGGTTGCCAAGACTCTTGATAATCGCCTCTTTCTTGGCGATGACCAATTGGAGAACAAAAAATCGTTGGTTCATTCCACTGCTTAATAGTCAGTAAAGTAATTTCAATTTCAAAGTCTATAAATTCTTCCACAATGACTTTTTGAGTGTCACCACGAGAATTAGCGATCGCATAATTCCAAGCTACCTCAACTTCACTCTGATTTTGCACCACAGATTGACCCTTACCAGAGGATGACATTACAGGTTTCACCACATTGGGAAACCCAATTTCCTCTGAAATAGCTATTAACTCTTCTAAAGTAGTTGCATAACCATATTTAGCAGTTCTAATCCTCAATTCTTGATGCGCTAACTCCCTGATTCTGTCGCGGTTCATGGTGTAGTTAGTCGCGGCGGCGGTGGGAATAACTGTAATACCTCGCTGTTCAAATTCCACTAGTTTTTCTGTTCTAATGGCTTCGATTTCTGGTATAATAAAATTAGGTTTATGCTTACTTACCACAGTTTCTAAATCTTCAGCACTCAGCATAGAAATCACTTCCGAGCAATCAGCAACTTGCATCGCCGGCGCATTGGCATAGCGGTCAACTGCAATTACATAATTACCCAAACGTTGAGCAGCAATCACAAATTCTTTGCCGAGTTCTCCTGAACCCAAAAGCATGATTTTTTGAGGTAATTTAGTTGAGTTAGTCATAAAAATATCCAGATTAATGCTTAGTTAATAATCTTAATTATCATCATCTGCTAAATTACTAATAAAATTGAGAAACCCTCTGCGTACCTCTGCGCTTCACCTTGCGCCCCTTTGCGTTGCAAAACATTGATTCTCTACCTCACTTAACTAGGAATCGCCATATCATCATCTGCTGAATCGCTAAACCTAGCTCCGCGTAGTTGTAAATCTTTACGTTGTGCATCTGTCAAGCCACTAGCTTTGCCAAAATAACATCCATCGACTAACGCATTTAACCAAATCGTCTCATTCAAAGTTGCATCGCTTAAATTAGCATTTCGTAAATCGGCTTCTGTAAAATTAGCAAATAGCAAGTCAGCATTTACTAAACTACTGTTATGTAGGTTTACTCTTGATAAATTCCCTCGAATGAAGTTGACACCATTTAAATTTAACCCAGATAAATCTGCACTTACTAGATAGGGAAATTTTAGCTGACAAGGATTTTGTAAAAACCTACTCACACAGTTGACATTTGCATCGTTGAGGTGCATCTTGGTTAAGAATTCATAACGTGCTATACCTAATTTTTGGAGAATTGCTAGACGTTGTGAGGGATTTTTTTCTAAAAATTGGGTAGCGCTATTATGCAAGTCTTGAGTTGGAATAATTAGCATATTTATTTAATAGATATTACAGATAAACTCTAATGCATTATAAAACTCGTCGCTTCTGGGAATACTATAGACCAAAAGTTAAGAATCCATCTCAGCTAATTCTAGCCAGCGCTCAGTCGCCACATCAATTGCTTGCTTGAGTGCTTCCACTTGCTCGTACAATTTTTGGACTTGGGTATAATTCCCCGCCGGGACATTCACCATCGCTTTCTCAGCTTCAGCTTTCTCTAATTCCATTTGGGCAATTTTTTCTTCTAATTGTCCAAATTCCTTCTGTTCCCAATTTGATAGCCGACGCCGCTTTTTGTTTTCATTTGTTGACGATGGAGTTGTAGTTTTCTGTGTCTCTATATTTTTCGGCTTATCTTTAGTATTGGTAGTTTCTTGTTGATTAGCTTCTTCGGCTTTTTTGTAGTCGAGATAAATTGAGTAATTACCGGGATATTGTCGGAAAACACCACCTGATTCCAGGGCGAAAATTGTGTCTACGGTGCGGTCTAAAAAATAGCGATCGTGAGAAACTACAATTACACATCCTGAAAAGTCTTCTAAATAGTCCTCTAGTACCGCTAAAGTTTGCACATCTAAATCATTAGTCGGTTCATCTAAAATTAAGACATTAGGCGCACTCATCAACAAGCGTAAAAGAAATAACCGCCGTTTTTCACCACCGGAAAGTTTATGAATTGGTGCATACTGTTGATTCCCAGGAAACAAAAACCGCTCTAACATTTGGGAAGCAGTAATTTGTGTTCCATCGGATATTTTGATAAATTCCCCTTCTTCTTTAATATAGTCAATCACGCGCTGATTTTCATTTAAGGCTGTGAGCAACTCCTCGGAATGCTGGTCAAAATAACCAATGTGAATTGTCGTCCCAATTTCTACATTGCCAGAATCTGGCTGCACTCGCCCAGTAATCATATCCATTAAAGTGGATTTACCAGCACCGTTAGGGCCAATAATACCAATGCGGTCTTCAGGGCTAAATTCGTAGGTAAAATCTTTAATTAAGGTGCGTCCATTATAAGATTTAGAAATATTGTTCAGTTCAATAACTTTTTTGCCAATCCGTCGGCTAACTGTGGAAATATCGACTTTACCTTGAACCTGTTTAAACTCAGTGTCCCGCAGTGCGTGAGCACGATCAATTCTAGCTTTTTGTTTAGTACTCCGGGCTTTTGGGCCTTTTTTGAGCCATTCTAATTCACGCCGTAATATACCTTGGTGTTTACGTTGAGTACTGATGGCAGATTCTTCAGCAAGGGCTTTCTTTTCTAGGTAATATGAATAATTACCCGTATAAGTATAAATATCGCCTCTGTCAATTTCAATGATGCGATTGGTGACACGATCTAAAAAGTAACGGTCGTGAGTGATTAAAAATAATGCACCACGATACCGGTTTAAGTAACTTTGCAACCATTCTACAGAAAGTGCATCCAGATGGTTAGTTGGCTCATCCATCAGCAAAGCATCGGGTTCTGATAGCAAAGCTGTTGCTAGGGCAATGCGTTTGCGATAGCCTCCAGATAATGTACCAATGACTGCATTAAAATCAGATATACCTAACTTAGTAAGGATGATTTTAGCGTTGGTTTCTAGTTCCCAAGCACCTGTTGTATCCATGCGCTGCATGACTACAGAAAGGCGAGACATCAGCTGATTATCTTCTGGATAGTGAGCGAGTTTATCTGAGAGTTCTTCATACTCACGTACCAAAGCCATATGTTCGCCACTGTCAGCAAAAATTTGCTCTAAAACTGTGCGCTTTTCATCTAAGTCTGGTTGTTGGGGTAGGTAGATAATTTTAGCGCCAGAGTTCATTAAAATTTGACCACTATCAACTGGTTCTAGACCCGCGATCATTTTTAACAAGGTTGATTTACCAGACCCGTTCGTACCAATTAAACCAACTTTATCTGTAGCATCTAGGCTAAAGCTAGCATCTTTTAAAATTTCTTTAATACCAAAATCTTTTTTAACAGATTGTAGTGTAATAATACCCATAATGTTTTTACCATGCCAAAACAATTAGTAGGTAAGACACACACCCTACCTACAGTTAATCTTACTTCTGATTAAATTCTATACAAATAAATCGAGGGGCAAATGTCCATACATTTCATTGATGCCGTCTATATTATAAGACTGGCAAGACACCAAGACTCCGCGATGATGTCCTGCATAAGCATCAAGGTAGCACAAACCATTTTTACCATTTAATTTGATATAAACTGGGCCTTCAATTATTGGTAAATTGTTTGGTGCTTCATAACCTAAAGCCTGAGAATAGGTTTTCATGGCGAGCATTCCTTCTTCTGCGGTATCTGCACAAATCCCTAAAATTTGATAATCACAAAGTTTGGTAAGTAAAGTTAATGCGCGACGTACAGAAACTTTTTCTGATGGCTTGAGAATAGGTGCAATATCTAGACAGTTGAATTTATTCAGCAGTTTTCTTGCTTCTTCGGCAGTGAAGTTGTGATGATTGGGAGTTGACATAAAGCAGTTTATTATTTTCTTGGTGTTTTTGTATTTGAGGTGGGATTACCCACCCTGAATAGAAAAAGTTCTGAGCGCTGAGTAAAAATACTAGAATCTAACCTCTGGCTCATTTTCATCCTTTATTGGTGTATGCAGTTCATGAGATTTACTCAAGTTTATTTACTCAAATCATGATTGATTTTGAACGTTTCCAAGATTGAAAATGAAGGGAACACTACCTTTAGAGTCGCTACCCATAACCAGAACTTTTGGCATTTGAGCACCGCCAGTCTTCCAAGCTTCAATCGCTTCTTTTTGCAGCACTAGTTGTCCACCTTGGGCTTTGAGAGTTTCTGCTAAGAGTCTTTGAGCTTCTGCTTTACCCTTAGCACGATTAATTTCCGCTTGTGCTTCTTGTTCAGCTTCTCGTGCGACATACACAGCTCTTTGTGCGCGCTGTTCAGCGATTTGTTTTTCTTCCACAGCTCTGGCGAATTCTGGGGAAAAAGTCAAGTCAACTACGCTAGTATCTAGCACAATTATCCCATATTTGTCTAAGCGATCGCCTAAAGCCTGATCAAAGTCATCCTTTAATTCACTTCTTTTGGTAATTGCTTCTTCCACTGTTCTGCGAGCAGCTGCTATTTTAAATGCTTCTTGGGTTTGGGGGGCAATAATTTTGGAGACGATATTTTCTAGGGTGCCTTGTTTTCTCCTCACTTGCACTACCTGCGTAGGATCGAGACGGAAGTTGATGGCAAATCTCGCCGATAAATTTTGCAAATCTTTAGTAGAACTTTCTGCCGGTACTTCAAATTTTTGCACAGTCAAGTCATAGACATCTATTACTGAGATCAGAGGCGGTTTCAGGTGAATCCCTTCTAGTAAGGCCCCATCTCTGGCTTTACCCAAAATGCTGATCACTCCTGCCTGTCCTGGATTGATAATTACAAAGGAATTTAGTCCGATAATTAGGGCTAATGCCAAAAAAATTCCTAACACTGTAGTTTGCCAATTGGCAAATTGCTGAGTTTTCAAGCTGATCTCTCCTTTTGTGTCTTAATTTATATCCTGTATTATGGTGGCACGTACTATGCCTGAATACACAGGCAAAAAGACTACAAAAGTGAAATGCTCATCTTGACTGTGGTAATATCAGTCTCACCCGACTGTGAAGAACTGCGGCTACAGCATTTAAGCATCATCAGGTTTCAAGCAGTCACTCAATGTCTAGAAACACCTACAATACCGGAATTGGCTGATTTTAAAGAACGTCGTACTAACGGGTTAATGTCTTCTTTAGTGAGGATGTTAACCAGCTAGAACATTTTCTATATATGGACGCCAACGATATTATCCAGGTAGGCACAACTATTATAGTCATTGGTGAGACTTTCTTAATATTTGCTCCCAATGTGGCTGGAATGGTATCAGGCGTTTACTAAAAATAATTTTAGCAATTGGATAGCAGACAAACTTTTGCCTCTAGAGTTCATTAGCGATCGCATGGTAATTTCTATTTAGCTAAAGCCAACAGCAGCCCCACCCTTGATCCGCAAGGGTAGCCCCTTCCGATGTATTTATACCTGTATTTCAAAAAATAAGTATAAATACTATATCCTTTTGAATTACAAATTACGAATTATGATGATGTTTGGTAGTACCCAGCCCGAATCAGGTGATTATAAGTGGCGTCGCCAGTTGGATAAATTTGTCAAAGAAAATCAACAAGAATTAGCAGCACTATTTTGGGGTTTGTGGTTAGAAAATGGCAATAGTCAAGGTACTATCGGCATAGATTTGCAACCAACTCCGCATTTTGTTTATTGTCCCCAAGCGGAAATAGAGAAATTAAACAACAAAGTTGAGAATCGGCTTCAGGAAATATTAGGAATTTTTGAGAATCATCAACCGGAAGTAGAAGTCGTGATGATTGGTATTGGCAAGGGTGAAATTAAGCTAATTCAGTTTGCACCTGAACCACCGCCACCCAACTGTTTTCAACAGATTGGGAAGGATGTGGATGGTTTGTTAGAACTTTTAGAACAGCGCATGAGTGAGCAGATAAATCTTCTTTAGGGGCACGACATACAGTACATGAATAATTCAAAATTAAAGACAACCACCCACAAAAGGGAGTGGCGTGGGAGGTTTTGAACCTAGCTTTTTCCCATAAATTTAAAAACCTCGGTTGTTGACAAACCGAGGTGACGTTATATGCTAACTGTTTTTATCTATTTAATTTTTAGCTCACATCCACACTGATAGTTCTACTATCTAGAGAAATATAGCTAGGCTAAAAAATTCTGCCAAATCTCTAGCTATAGACATACAAATATTGACTAAAAAATGATGTTAATCTTTTGTGGGTTTTTCAGCTTCGGCAATGGCTTGGTCTAAAAAGATTTTTGCATCTTCCACTTGTCCACTTTCTAAGCAACCATAAACTATTTTGTTCCATTCTAATAAGACAGCAAGCTTTTTTTTGTAGCTGTTGGATGTCCGTATGGTGGAAACTCTGGAGTAAAGGCGTATGTCATTCACTGCGATATCTCCTATGGGAATTTACCTCTGTATCTCCATTTTTTCTAAACTCTTTACTTTATTTACATACACCTAAGACCACAAATGTTGAATGCTGATATAAAACTTTACATTTTTATTAAGACTAAGCCTAAAAAGCTGAAATTAGTCAACAAAACATAATCTCCTCAAACCAGTGAACATAACTGATTTTCTGACACAT
>JAESGB010000008.1_pt1 | contig 29554 bp, 33 predicted proteins | sample 9266211 | NCBI WGS metagenome assembly JAESGB01 (sample SAMN14514844, study PRJNA621659) | algae metagenome | isolation source: Goleter apudmare HA4340-LM2 and co-occurring heterotrophs from cave wall... | place: USA: Maniniholo cave, Kauai, Hawaii | collected 2009-07-28 | reverse complement strand
CCGAACCCGAGCAGCGCAGCGCAGTCGGCCCGCTCCGGGGGCCGACCACCGCACCGAAGCGAAGCACGCCGCCCGCCCCCGGCTTTGCCTACCCCGCCCACCACCGTTCCCGATATGCACACCCCCTCATATCGCCAAGCGACAAGCAACGGCAAACAATCCAGGCGCCGCCAACCAGCCTCCACCCCCATGCCCCAAACCACCACTTCCCGCCGCGCCCTGCTAGCCGTATTCATCCCCCTGAGCCTCGCCATCGCAAGCGCCGGCACTCAAGCCCAGGAGTCATCCATCACTGTCGCTTCCACCACATCGACCGAGCAGTCCGGCCTGTTCGGCGAGTTGCTGCCGGCGTTCAAGAAGGCGACCGGCATCGAGGTCAAGGTCGTCGCCCTGGGCACCGGGCAGGCGCTCGACATGGGCCGGCGCGGCGACGCCGACGTGGTGTTCGTGCACGACCAGGCGGCCGAGGAAAAGTTCGTGGCCGAAGGCTTCGGCCTGAAGCGCCAGCCGGTCATGTACAACGATTTCGTGCTCATCGGCCCCAAGAACGATCCGGCGGGCATCAAGGGACAGGACATCACGGTCGCGCTGGGCAAGCTGGCCGATTCCAGGCAGCCGTTCGTCTCGCGCGGCGACAAGAGCGGCACGCATGCTGCCGAACTGCGCTACTGGAAGGCCGCCGGCGTCGAAGCTCCGGCGAAGGCTTACTCGGGCTACAAGGAATGCGGCTGCGGCATGGGCCCGGCGCTCAACATCGCCGCATCGACCAACGGCTACGCGCTGAGCGACCGCGGCACCTGGCTGTCGTTCAAGAACCGCGGCGAGCTGACGGTCCTGGTGGAAGGCGACAAACGCCTGTTCAACCAGTACGGCGTGATGATGGTCCACCCCGAGCGTCATCCGCACGTGAAGAAGCAGGCCGCGCAGCGCTTCATCGACTGGCTCGTCTCGCCGGCCGGGCAGCAGGCCATCGCGGCCTACAAGATCGGCGGCGAACAGCTCTTCTTCCCGAACGCGCAGCAGTGAGCACGGTTCGCACTTTCGGGGGCGCCGCGGCGGCAGGTCTGATCGCGCTGGGCGCACCAGCCGCGATGGCGCAGACCGCCAAGATCACCGTGTACGCCGCCGGCAGCCTGCGTGCAGCGCTGAGCGACATCGCGGCGGCCTTCGAGGCGGCGCCGGGCGGCGGGCCGGTGCGGCTGGTCTTCGGCGCCTCCGGCTTGCTGAAGGACCGGCTGCAGACGGGAGAGTCCGCAGACGTGTTCGCTTCCGCCAACCTGGAACACCCCGAAGCGCTGGCGGCGAGCGGGCGCGCCGGGCCGGTGCGGCCGTTCGCGCGCAACGCGCTGTGCGCGCTGGCCGCCCCGTCGTTCGCGCTCGGCGGCCAGACGCTGGCGCAGCGCCTGCTCGACGATCGCGTGAAGCTCGGCACCTCGACGCCGAAGGCCGATCCCTCGGGCGACTATGCGTTCCGCATGTTCGAGCGCATCGAGGCCAGCGCCGCGGCGCCGGCCGGTGCGGCGGACCGGCTCAAGGCCAAGGCGCTGCAACTCACCGGCGGACCCGACTCGCCGCGGCCACCGGGCAACCGCAACGTGTACGGCGTCCTGGTGGCGGGCGGGCAGGCCGATGTGTTCATCACCTACTGCACCAACGCCGAGATCGCCCGCCAGGAGCAGCCGCAACTGCAGGTGCTGCCGATTCCCGAGAACATCAACGTGTCGGCGACCTACGGGCTGACGATGCTGCGCCCCGCCTCGGCCGGCGCGCAGCGCTTCGTCGATTACCTGCTGGGCGCGCCGGGGCAGCAGCGCCTGAAGGCGTACGGGTTCGTCGCGCCGTAGGGCGGGTTCGGCCCGCACAGGGCCGATGTCGCGACTGCGCTGCTTCCTGTGCCCGTGAGCCCCCTCGTTCGGGGGCGCCGAATCGCCAAAGCGCAACGCAAGCCGCGCGCATCTGCCCGCATCATCGGGCACCGATGCATCCCGGGGAGCACACGTGGCCGTTGCAAGCGAAGGCATGACCCGTGAGAACCGCCCCGTCACCATCCTCGGCGCCGGCCTGTCCGGCGCCAGCGTCGCGCTGGAGCTCGCCACGCAGGGTGTGGCGGTCACCTTGATCGAGCGCGATGCGCTGCCTTTCTCGCGCGCGAGTCTGCGCAACGAAGGCAAGATCCACCTCGGCCTGATCTACGCCAACGACCGCTCGCTCGCCACCGCCCGGCTGCAGCTCGAAGGCGCGCTCACGTTCAGCACGCACCTGCGCCGCTGGCTCGGCCCGGTGGCCGACACGCTGCGGCGATCGACCCCCTTTCACTACCTCGTGGCCAAGGACTCGCTGCTGGATGCCGACCAGCTCGAAGCCCACTACGCGGCGGTGCAGAAGCTCTACGACGAACAGCGCGCCTGCGCGCCGGCACTCGACTACATGGGCACGCGCCCCGAGCGGCTGGCCGTGCGCGACGACCCCGCCCGCCTGTCGGCGCACCTGCGCATGGAGCACTTCTCCGCGGCATTCGAGACGGCCGAGGTCGCGGTGGACACGGCACAGCTCGCGCACCTGGTGCGCGACGCGCTCGCCAGGCATCCGCTCATCGAGCTGCGCGTCTCGCACCGCGTCGAGTCGGTAGCGGCCGATGGCGACGGCTTCGTCGTCGCGGGCCGGTGCGCGTCGGGTCCGTGGGCGATCCGTTCGAAGCAGGTGGTCAACTGCCTGTGGGAGGACCGCCTGCGCATCGATCACGGCCTCGGGCTCACGCCACCGCCCGGCTGGGTGCACCGCCTCAAGTACCGCGTGATCGCGCGCCTGCCAACGGCCCTGCGGCAGGCACCGTCGGTCACGATGGTGCTCGGCCCCTACGGCGACGTGGTGGTGCGCGACGACGGCACGGCCTACTTCTCCTGGTACCCGCTGGGCTGCAAGGGCTGGTCGCACGATCTCGCGCCGCCGGCCGCGTGGGACGCGCCCTGCCGCGCCGACCTGTCGGCGGGGCAGGCGCGGGCCGTGGCCAGCGAGCTGCTCGGCGCCATCGACGCGTGGTACCCCGGCGCGGCGCAGTGCGAGCCGCTGCTCGTGGATGCCGGCGCCATCGTCGGCTACGGCAGCACCGACGTGAACGATCCCGCCAGCGGCCTGCACGACCGCACGCGCGTGGGCGTCACCACGAACGGCGGCTATCACTCGCTCGATCCCGGCAAGCTCACGACCGCGCCGCTGTTCGGCACGCAGGCGGCCGACAAGGTGCTGCAGGCGCTGTAGCCGCCGCGAACCAATCTTCGGGAATGCCCATGAACGACCACGCCACCCGCCGGCCCCGCGTGGTCGCCTGCATGCCGACGTACAAGGCGGCGAGCTTCATCGAGCCCACGCTCGCGTCGCTGGCCGCGCAGAGCTATCCCGAGCTGCTCGTGCTGATCTCGGACGACGCCTCGCCCGACGGCACCTTCGCTCTGTGCCGGCGCTTCGCCGAGGGCCGGCCGAACTTCGAGGTGCACCTGCAGGCGCGCAACCTCGGCTGGATCGGCAACGTGAACTGGCTGCTGGAGCACGCCGAGGCCGACTACGTCTTCTTCGCCTTTCACGACGATCCGCTGGAGCCGGGCTACGTGCAGGCGCTGGTCGAAGCGCTGGAGCGCGCGCCCGAGGCGGTGCTCGCCTTCACCGATGCGGTGGTGGACTTTCGCGGCGAGAGCGAGTCGTGGGTGCGCCCCATGAGCTACACCGATCTCGAAGGCCTGGGCAGCGCGCACGAGCGGCTGGCCGTGCTGGCGCAGCGCACCGGTCTGTGGTGGCTGCCCAACCGCGGGCTGTTCAGGAAGTCCGCCGCCCTGCGCGTGGGCGGCATGCGCCGCCATCTCGGCGGCGAGTTCTGCGCCGACTGGCCGTGGCTGCTGCACCTGAGCCTGCTCGGCGCGTTCGTGCGCGTGCCGCAGCCGCTGGTGCGCAAGGTGTGGAGCCACGAGGGGCTGTCGAAGTCGTGGCGCTGGACCGCGCACAAGCGCATCGCCGTCACGCTGGCGTGCCTGAGAGAGATCCTGCGGGCCGACCTGCCGCTGAACGAGCGTGCGCGGCTGGCGGCGGATTTCAGCGGCTACTGGCTCGTGCGCTGGGCGCTCTCGGCGGTGCGCGGCGTGGCGCGGGCAACGCGATCCTCGTTGCCGGCCCGGTGAGCCGCGGCACGGGCCGCGCGCTCACCGAACGCCGTCGCTTGCAGGCATCGCCGGCGTTCACCCGCAGGCCGATCCCTGCCTGCATCGAGCATTACGGCCGGATTGCCGCCCGATGGACGGCCTGCCGAATACCGGCGTGAATAGACTGCAACGAAGTCACCAGATGTCGGGGCTCTCATGCGCTTTCGGTCCTTGGCGATCTTCGCTTGGCTCATCGTTCAACTCGGCCTGACCGGACCGGCGCACGCGGCCCCCACGGTCCAGGTGCTGGAGACCCATCCGCCCGGCGACAGCATCACGCTGCCGCGCAACCAGAGCTTCCATCTGCGTCTGGCCTACTCGAGCGCCACGCCGGTCGGCATCTGGATCGCGCCCTACTTCCAGGGCAAGCGAGTGAACGCGGGCAGCAGTCCCTCGCAGCGCCACTCCGGCGAGGGCGAAACGATGGCCTGGTTCTTCTTCATGAAACCGGGCGACGAGGTCGACGAGATCCGCATCACCGCGGGCGACGGCGGCACCCAGACCACCCCGCTCGTGGCCACGCACCGGGTGCGCATCGTCGGCAGCAGCGAACCGGCGCTCGACGACACCGCGCCGGCGTGGGTGGCCCAGTTCCGCGAGCGCGCCAGGCTCGCGCAGCAGGAGGCCGACGCGGCCCGCACGAGCACACCGGTGAGTGCGGGCGAGCGCGTGTTCTTCGGCGGCTTCATGCTGGCCATGCTGGCGCTGGGCGTCGTGGGCTTTGTGGCGCCGCTGTGGATGATCAGGCGCTGGCAGGGCGGCTGGCGCATCGCGGCGGCCGTGCCGGCCGTGATGATGGGCTTCGTGGTGCTGCGCATCGTGGTGGGCGTGGCGGTCGATCCCACGTCGCACAACCTGTGGCCGTTCGAGATTCTCATGGCCGGTGCGTTGAGCGCCGGCGCCATCGGGGTGCTGGTGGTGGCACGGCGGTTCACGGGCGCCAGGAGCGCGTCATGACGCACCTGCTCGGGTCCTTGTTCCTGCTGGGCATCGGAGGCGGGCTGCTGGCGGTGGCGTGGCGGGGCCACCGCGAGGGCGAGTTGCGGGCGGGCTCGAACTTCGCCCGCGTGTACCGCCCGAACCGACAGGACGATCCGCTCGCCTTCCACTTCTTCTTGCTGCTGTACTTCTGCAGCGGCATGGCGCTTGCGGTCTGGGGACTGCTCGCGCTGGTGGGCATGGCGCCGCCCCTGAAGCTGCGGTAGCGCGTGCAGCACGCGGGCCGTGCAGGCGGCCGGCGTGCGCACCCCTTGCGGGCCGCCGTGCGAGTTTCGGGCAGGAAGGCTCAGCGCGTGGCCATCGGCTGGTTGTCGCGCGCCAGCAGCGAGCGGATGTGCGCCAGCCGCTCCATCGTGCCCGGGTGAGTGGGGGTGCGCTTGACGAGCGGCAGGCGGTGGAAGATGCGCACGGCGGTATCGCGGGGCTGGCCCATGCGGCGCAGCACGTCGTGCGCGAAGGCGTCGGCCTCGTACTCCTGGTCGTGCGCCATCTGCGAGGCCTCGCGGCCCAGCGGGGCGGCGATGGCATCCGTGTGTTGCTGCACCACTTCGTCGGGGATGTACTTTTGGTAGAGCCGGCCGAGCTGATCCCAGTGGCCGTGCGAGACGTGGCCCAGCTCGTGCGCGAGGATGAACTGGCGCTCGCTCTCGCTCATGTCGGCCAGCGAGGCATTGGCCACCACCACGTGCCCGAGCAGGCACACGGCGAGCAGCGGGCCGCGCACCACCATCAGCTTGACGGCGACGGGCGTGCCGACCTTGGTCAGCAGGTGCTCGAAGCTCGCATGGATCACCCGAGCCTCGCGGCTTTGCGGCTCGACCTGCCGCGCGGCCAATGAATCGAACTGCATCTTCTGCGAGCGGTCGAGCACCTCCTTGATGCCCTCCCCTCCCCACGCCGGGGCAGCGCACAGCAGCGAGAGCACCAGGCTCGAAGTAAGGACGGCTGTGCGCATGATCGAACTCCAGACTGCGGGTATTTACCGATGTCTTGCAAGCGACGTGCCCGTCGCCGCCCTGTCCACTGTGTGCCTGTATGCGACACCCGCTCAGCGGATGAGCGGCCGGGTTCGCCGCCACTTCGTGCGATGGCGCACCGCGTTCGGCAACGCGCGCCGCTTGCTTGCCGCACGCCGTGCACGCACGCACCCGCCTGAACGGGCACGGCCGTTGCCAACCACTGCGGATGCCCTGCCGAACGGAGCCTTCATGAGCACCTCCACCCCCGCCACCACGCCGCCGACGCCACCCGACGATTCGCTGGTGCAAGGCGGCCCCGGCGATCAGGCCGGCGCGAGCGCGGATGCACGCGACACCGGACGCGCCGGCAGCCAGCAGGGCCGGCCGCAACGGCAGGAAGGCGCAGCGGCCGAGCGCCGCGCCGAGGACAAGGCGCCGCACGCCCCCATGCCGCCCGACGATCAGGACGACCGCCCGGTGTCCGACATGGAGCGCCGCGCGGGCACCCCCGACGAACGCGCCACCACCGACTGGCTGCACGGCGAGGGCGAGCCCGCGGCGAACGAGACGCCGCGGCCGGCGAAAGCGGCCGGGCGACCGTAGCGCTCAGGCAAGCGGGCACCGCGGTGCCGATGCAGGGAACGCGGCTTGCCGCGATCCCAGGACTGCATTGCCACAAAAGGAAGGCATGTCATGAAGCTCAGCACCACCCTCGCCACCGCTGCGCTGGCAGCGCTCGCCGGTTCGGCGGCCTTCGGCCAACCCTCCACCGGCACCGGGACCGACACGGGCGCCACCGGCACGATGCCCACGCCTCCCACCGCGCCGGAAGCCGGCGCGATCATGAATCAGCCGCCGCCGCCAGCCGCCACCGGCGCGGGCGCGGGCACCGGCACCACGCCGGTCGCCCCGCCTCCCAACGTGACGGTGCCGCCCGGCTCGAACCCCGGCAACATGAATCCGGGCACCACGAGCCCGGGCACGACGAGCCCCGGCACACTGCCCGGAACGGTGCCCGACACTGTCCCGCCCGGCACGACACCCGGCACCTTGCCGCCCGAGTCGACCGCGCCGGGCACGGTGCCCGGAACCGCGCCCGGCACGGCAGACCCGGCAACGGCGCCGCCGGCGACGACGACACCGGGCACCGTGCCACCCGCCACGCTGCCGCCCGGCACCACCACCACGCCCGGCACGGTGCCGCCCATGACCGCCCCGGGCACGGCGCCTCCCGGCACGACCGCTCCGCCGATCACGCCGGCGCCTGGAACGAGGTGACGCGGGCACGGCCCCGGTCGAGGCCAGCATGACGCGCTGGTCTGCGGTCGGCGCGTTCGCGTAGCACGCCGGTTCGCCCCCGGACGCGCTGCACGAAGCAGCACGTCCGGAATGCGTCACCCGAACTGCGCGAGCAAGCGCTCCAGCGCCATCGTGAAGGGCTTCTCCATCAAGGGCAGCGTCACGGTTATGCCGATGAGGCCGACCGCCAGCGTGATCGGAAAGCCGATCGCGAAGATGTTCATCTGCGTGGCCACGCGCGAGACCACGCCGAGCACCAGGTTGGCGAACAGCAGCATGGTCACGATGGGCAGTGCGATCCACACCCCCAGCCGGAACACCTCGGCGCCCCAGACCTGCGGCTGCACCATGCGCAGGAAGGCCAGCGGCGCCTCGCCCACCGGAAAGGCGTGAAAGCTCTGGATCACCGCTGCTGTGAGCAGCAGGTGCCCGTTCATCACCACGAAGAGCAGCGCCGCGGTGGTGCCGAAGAAGCGGCTCACCGAGGTGGACTGACTGGCCGTGATGGGGTCGAAGAAGGAGGCGAAGTTCAGGCCCATCTGCAAGCCGATGAGCTCGCCCGCGTACTCGATGCCGGCGAAGACGATGCGTGCGGCGAAGCCGAGCGACAGGCCGATGAGCAGTTGCTGCACCACGGCCTCGAAGGCGACCGCGCTGTCGAGCGCGATCACCGGTGCCGGCGGCAGCGAGGCCTGCGCGGCCACGGCGATGAAGAAGGCCAGCGCCACCTTCACCCGCACCGGCACGCCGCGCATCGACAGCAGCGGCGCGCTGGTGAAGAGGGCCAGGACGCGCAGGAACGGCCAGATGAGCGGGCTGAGCCAGGCGGTGAGCTGGGCTTCGGAGAAGGTCAGCATCGCTTTTACTCTTCTGCCATTCGGGCCAAGGCCGGCCGAGCGCTCTTGCTCCTCTCCCCTGTGGGGAGAGGCTGGGTGAGGGGCCAGCCGGGCTGGGCCCTCACCCCAACCCTCTCCCAGAGGGAGAGGGAGCAATTCATCCGACCACCGTCGGGATGGATTGCAGCGTGCGCTGCAGGTACTCGACGATCGAGGTGAGCATCCAGGGCCCGGCGATCGAAAGCACCGCCACCGCGGCGATGAGCTTGGGCACGAAGGACAGCGTCGCCTCGTGGATCTGCGTGGCGGCCTGGAATACGCTGATCAGCAGACCCACCACGAGCACCGTGATGAGCATCGGCGCAGCGATCATCAGCAGCAGATACAGGCCCTGCTGACCGATGGTGAAGACTTGTTGCGGGTCCATGGCGGTTTCAAGTGGCGAACGAGGCGGCGAGCGAGCCGAGCAGCAGGTTCCAGCCGTCGGCCAGCACGAAGAGCATGAGCTTGAAGGGCAGCGCGACCAGCACGGGGCTGAGCATCATCATGCCCAGGCTCATCAGCACGCTGGCGACGATCATGTCGATGATGAGAAAGGGAATGAAGATCAGAAAGCCGATCTGGAAGGCGCTCTTGAGCTCGCTCGTCACGAAGGCCGGCACGAGCACGCGAAAGGGCGCCTTCTCCGACTCGATGGCCGGGTCGAGCTTGGCCAGGCGGGCGAACAGCATCAGGTCGCTCTGGCGCGTCTGCTTGAGCATGAACTCGCGCATGGGCGCCTCGCCGCGCGCGAGCGCTTCGTCGAAGGCGATCTGGTTCGCGGCGAAGGGCGCGTAGGCCTGGTCGTAGACGCGGTCGATGGTCGGGCCCATGACGAACAGCGTGAGAAACAGCGACAGGCCCACGATCACCTGGTTGGGCGGCGCCGACTGCGTGCCCAGCGCCTGGCGCAGGAGACTCAGCACGATGACGATGCGGGTGAAGCCCGTCATCATCAGCAGCACCGCCGGCAGGAAGCTCAGGGCCGTGAAGAACAGCAGGGTCTGGATGGGCACCGAGTAGTTCGTGCCGCCGGCGCCCTGCCCGATGAGCAGCGGCAAGGTGGCGCCGGGCTGTGCGGGTGCACCGGCAGCCTGAGCTAAAGCTGCTGCAGGAACGACCGACAACATCGATACGCCGGCGATCAGCGCCGCGCGCCGATGCCGCGCGAAGAAGGAAGCCGCAGGCTTCATTGCGGCGGCCTCGGGCGGCTCGAGCCGGCACGGACCTTGTTCAGCAAGGCAGCGAACGGCGGCTCGGCCTGCGGCGCAGCGGGAACCTCGGCCTGCGGCGACAGCGTGTGCAGCAGGTTGATCGCCTGCGGCGTGACGCCCAGCACCAGCCAGCGCCGCTCCTCGCCCTGCCCCACTTCGACGGTGAGCACGCGCTGGTGCGGGCCCAGCGTCAGCGCGCCCACCGCGCGCGACGGCGCATCGGCGCGGCTCATCGCGCCCATCGCCGCGCCGTAGGGCGTGCGCTTGAGCAGCCACAGCACGAGCGGAATGGCGGCCAGGATGAGGACGAACCACAGCAGGCCCAGTCCGAGGGAACCGTTCATGTCTCGAGCGCCTTGCTCAGATGCCGCGGCTGAGCCGGCGCATGCGTTCGCTGGGCGTGACGATGTCGGTCAGGCGGATGCCGAACTTGTCGTTGACGACCACCACCTCGCCCTGGGCGATGAGGTAGCCGTTGACCAGCACGTCCATCGGCTCGCCGGCCATGGCGTCGAGCTCGACCACCGAGCCCTGCGCGAGCTGCAGGATGTGCTTGATCGGGATCCTCGTGCGGCCCAGCTCCACGGTGAGCTGCACCGGGATGTCGAGGATCATGTTGATGTCGTTGCCCGCGCCGCCCGCACCCGTGGGCGTGAAGTTGGTGAACGCCGCCGGCGCCACCTGCTCCGCGGGAGCCATGATCTCGCTGGCCGTTTCCTGCTGCTCGAGCGCGGCGGCCCATTCGGCCGCCATGTCGTCCTGCGCGGTCTTGTCTTCGGTGGGTTTGGCGTCAGCCATGGTGGTCTCCCAACCAGTGGTGGTTGTTGTTCGTGAGCAGTTGATCGATCTTGATCGAGTACTTTCCGTTGCTGGTGCCGTAGTGGCAGTCGAACACCGGCACGCCGTCCACCTTGGCCTTGACGATGGGCTCCAGATCGAGCTCGATGAAATCGCCCGGCTTGAGCGAAAGCAGTTGCTCGACCGTGGCCGGCGCGGTGGCCAGCTCGGTGACGAGCTCCACCTCGGCGGCCTGGATCTGCTGCGTGAGCAGGCGGACCCAGCGGCGGTCGGGTTCGTTGGAGTCGCCCACCGTCGCCGAGTACAGCGTGTCGCGGATCGGCTCGAGCGTGGCGTAGGGAATGCAGAAGTGGATGGTCCCGCTGGTGTCGCCGATCTCGAGCGTGAACGAGCAGGTGACCACGATCTCGCTGGGTGCTGCCACGGTGGCGAACTGCGGCTGCATCTCCGAGCGCTGGTACTCCAGCTCGATCGGGTAGACGCCGGCCCAGGCCTTCTTGTATTCGGCGGCGATCACGTCCACCAGGCGCGTGATCACGCGCTGCTCGGTGGGCGAGAAGTCGCGTCCCTCGATGCGCGTGTGGAACTTGCCGGCGCCGCCGAACAGCGCGTCGATCACCGCGAACACCAGCGTCGGGTCGCACACGATCAGGCCGGAGCCGCGCAGCGGGCGCACCGACATGATGTTGAAGTTGGTCGGCACCACGATCTCGCGCAGGAAGGCGCTGTACTTCTGCACCTTGATGCCGCCCACGGCCACTTCCGGCGTGCGCCGGATCATGTTGAACAGCCCCACGCGGATGTTGCGCGAGAAGCGCTCGTTGATGATCTCCATGGTGGGCATGCGCCCACGCACGATGCGCTCCTGGCTGGCCAGGTTGTATTCGCGGATCGCGCCGGTCTCGACCTCCTCGGCCTCGAGCTTCTGGCTCTCGCCGGTGATGCCCTGCAGCAGTGCGTCGACTTCGTCTTGCGAAAGGATCTGCTGATTCATTGCGCTTGATGGCCGAAGGCGTTGGACCAGTTCATCACTGGATGATGAAGCTCGAGAAATGGACCTTCTCGACCGGGTTGTGCACCCGCGGGCGCGGCCGGCCGGGCACGCCGGCGCCTTCGGGCGCCACCTCGATGCCCAGCGGGCGAACCGACTCGCGCAGGATCTCGGCGGCGAGCTGTTCCTTGCCGGTGCGCTCGAGCAGTTCGGCCGAGTTCTTGTGGGCCAGGATCATGAGCACGCCGTTGCGGATGGCGGGCATGTAGACCTTGAGCCGTTCGGCGGTCTCGGCGTCCTCGATCTGCAGCGTGATGCCGATCTGTGCGTAGCGCTCCTGTTCGCGGTCGGCAAGGTTCACGACGAAGGGATCGAGCGGCAAGAAGGTGGGCGGCTTCGCCGGATTGCGTCCGACGTGCTGCTGCTCGGCCTGCGCCGCCTCGTCGAGCAGCGCCGAATCCTCGCCGGCCAGCTCGGCCGCGACCGCGGCGCGTTGCTTGAGCACGAACACCGTGGCCGCCGCACCACCGGCCAGCAGCACGCCGGCCATCGCCAGGATCACCACCAGCTTCTTGGGCAGCTTGCGCCGGGGCTTCTTGGCGGGAACGGGGGCGGCTTCGGCCGCGGCTGCTGACATCGAGAACTCCTTGGATCGCTCTGGATCGCGCGGCCATGGGCTGCCGGGCGCAGGGAATGAGAGCGATTATTCGGAGCGGGCCGGCATGGCGATGCGGCGATAAGGCGGCTCAATCGGTCGCTGATGCGGATATGGGGTTCCGGCTGGCCCCTCACCCCAACCCTCTCCCCAAAGGGGCGAGGGAGCAGGACGATCGGGACGAAGCGGGTGCACTGCTCCCTCTCCCTCTGGGAGAGGGTGGGGGTGAGGGCCAGCCGGAACCGGAAAAGCCGTCCGCCCGACCCACAGCTCACGCATACAAGTCGAGCAACCCCCGGCTCGGCGGCAAGGACGCGGCGCCCGCGGCAAGCTCGCCGCCACCGCCGCCCGCCTTGCCTTCCCGCGAACCCCTGCCCGCCTCATCCCCCGAACCCGAGCCCTGCGCCCCGGAGCGCTGCTCCGAAACACCCCCGCCGGTGAGCGTCATGCCCGCGCCGTGCAAGGCGGCCGCCAGCGCCGGCAGGCTCGACGAGAGCGCCTCGCGGGTGCCGGCGTGCGCGGCCGTGAAATCGATCTGCGCCTGCGATCCCTCCAGCGCGATGCGCACCGTGATCGGCCCCATCTCGGCCGGATTGAGCTGCAGCTGCGCCTGCTGCACGCCATCGCGGGCGAGCAGCGTGAGGCGAGCGGCCAGAGCCGCTCCGAAATCGGGCGATGTGACCGGCGTGGCGAGCGTCGGCATCGGCACCGAGCCCGTGCCGGCCGTCGGCGCGGTGGCGCTGCCGGTCGTCGCCGACAGGGCGCTCGAAGCGAAAGGCGCACCGGACAGCGGCGCTGTGTCGGCGGAGAACGCCGCGCCCTCGCCCCTGCCCGCGTCGCCGGTTGCCGCGGCCACGGCGAGCGGCAAGCGGCCGGTCACGGCCGCCATGTCGCCGACGGGCAGGCCCGCGCCCGTTGCGGCGGCATCGCCTGCCACGGCCTTGTCCTTGCCGGCCGCGGCGGCGTCTGCCGCCAGCGCGGCGGCGGACCCGCCACCCGCCGCGCCGCGGCCGCCCGGGCCCACGGCCGCCATGTCGACGCCGCGCTCGTCGGCCCCGCCGAGCGCCCGATCGGCCGCGGCAAGGTTGCGGCCGAAGCGGGCCAGCCAGTCGAGCACCGGAGGCGCGGACGCGGGCTGCGCCGCATCTTGCGGCACCGCGGTAGCGGCCGGCTCGACCGGTGCGTCGCCCGCGTTCGCGCGGCGATCGTCGGCGGCGGCGTCGGTCTGCGCAGCGCCGTCGGGCGCGCCGGCGTCGGAAGGAGCCCCTGCTTCGGCGGCACCGTCCTTGCGCGCCGCGGCGCGCGAGCCGTCGGCACGCGAAGCGTCGGCGCGATCGGCGGCCGATGTGTCGCGGCGCTGTGCGGCCGTGCGTTCGGTCTGTGTGCGCGCCTGCGCTCGTGCTTCGTTCGTGCTTGCGGTCGCCGGCTCGGCGCTCGGCGCTGCTTCGGCGCGCGCAGCCGTCGCTCGCTCGGCAGCGGCTCGTTCCACCGACGCACGCTGCGAGCCCGCGCGCTCGACCGCGCTGCGCTCGGCAGCCGCCCGCGAAGTGCGCGCCTGCTCGGCCGAGCGCTCCGCGGACCGGCTGCCCGGCTCGCGCGCAGCGGGTCCCTCGAAGGCGCTGCCGTGATAGGCGCTCCCGCCGTAGCGGCCGGCTTGCGCGCCCAGCACGTCGGCAAAGGCGCCGGGCACGCTGGCCGGGCCGCCACCCGCACCGGCCCGCGCAGGGGTCGAGGACTCGGTGCCGGGGCCGAGGGGAAGACGGGCGTTGAGATGCAAGGTCACGATGAGCGGTTCCGGTTCAGTGCGTCGGCGAATGGAGAAGCGATGCGATGGATCGGTGGAGCTTCGGGTGCGGGGCGGATGTCGGCGAGCTTGTCGGGGCCGGCGCAGGGTCGTCGAGCAGGGCCGTCGGCGCGTCAGGCGGCGTTGAAGCCGAGCGCATCGGGCGTGCCGGCCGCCGCGAGGCGCTGCCAGGCCGCGCGGGCGGCGAACTCGTCGGTGGCTTTCTGCTCGCGGCGGTCGCGCCTGAGGGTCGCGTCGGCCGTGCGGCGCTCGATCAGCTTCTGCACGGAGGCGGCGCGCAGCTCGGCGGCGAGCAGCGCGGCCTTGGCGTCTTCCGCGCGCAGGGCGGCCTGGGTGACGACGTGACCCTGCTGGGTCACCGCGTCGTCGAGCCGCGTCATGAAGCCCTGGTAGCACTGCATCAGCTCGATGACGCCGCCACGCTGGAAGGGCCCGCCGAAGCGCTGGGCGTACTCCTGCCGGTAGGCGTCGAGCTGCCCGGCCTGCACCTGCGCGGCCTGCACCGTGGCCAGAGCGCGCTGATGCGCGGCCAGCGCCTTGTCGCGGGCGGCGCCGGCTTGTTCGAGCAGGGTCTGAAGGGCTTGGATGTCGGGCATGGGGCGTCCTGGAACGAGGGGTGCGGGTGGAAAGGAAAGGGCCGGCTCAGATGCCCGTGAGCTGGCGCAGTTGCTTCACGCCGGCCTGCAGCAGCGCGGGCTCGTGCATGTCTTGCTGAAGGAGCGCGCGCATGGCGTCGATGTGGCGCACGGCGAGATCGAGTTCGGCGTCGTTGCCGGGCGCGTAGGCGCCCAGCGCGATGAGATCGCGCGCCTTCTGGTGGCGCGACCACCACTGGCGCAGCCGCCGCGCGGCCTGCAGGTGCTCGGGCGCGGCGACGTTGTGCATCACCCGCGAGGCCGAGCGCTCGATGTCGATGGCCGGGTAGTGGCCCGACTCGGCCAGCTCGCGCGAGAGCACGATGTGGCCGTCGAGGATGGCGCGCGCCGCGTCGGCGATCGGGTCCTGCTGGTCGTCGCCTTCGCTGAGCACCGTGTAGAACGCGGTGATCGAGCCGCAACCGGCCAGGCCGTTGCCGCTGCGCTCGACCAGTTGCGGCAGCTTGGCGAAGCAGCTCGGCGGATAGCCCTTGGTAGCCGGCGGCTCGCCGATGGCCAGCGCGATCTCGCGCTGCGCCATCGCGTAGCGGGTGAGCGAATCCATCAGCAGCAGCACGTGCTTGCCGCGGTCGCGGAAATGCTCGGCGATGGCGGTGGCGTAGTTGGCCCCCTGCATGCGCGTGAGCGGCGGCGCGTCGGCCGGGGCAGCCACCACCACGGCGCGGGCCAGGCCCTCGGCGCCGAGGATGTCTTCGATGAACTCCTTGACCTCGCGGCCGCGTTCGCCGATGAGGCCGACCACGATCACGTCGGCCGCCGTGTACTTGGCCATCATGCCGAGCAGCACCGACTTGCCCACGCCCGAGCCCGCGAACAGGCCGATGCGCTGGCCGCGGCCGACGGTGAGCAGGGCGTTGATGGCGCGCACGCCGGTGTCGAGCGGCAGGCGCACGGGGTCGCGCTCCATCGCATTGATGGGGCGGCGCACGAGGGGCTCGTTGCGCACGGCGCCGGGCGAGCGGTCGAGCGGGCCCAGGCGGTCGAGCGGCGTGCCGTGGGAATCGACGACGCGGCCGATGAGGCCGTCGCCGATGGGCAGGTGGCGGGTGCGGTCTTCGCTGCGGCGCCATGGGTGGCTGGGCTCGCCGAGCACGGGCGGCGCGGTGGTCGTGGCGCGCGGCACCACGCGCGCGCCGCTGGCCAGGCCGTGCAGCTCGCCCGTGGGCATGAGGTAGGCGCGGTCGCCGGCGAAGCCGACCACTTCGGCCAGCACGGGCGGCTGGCCGTCCATGCGGACCTCGCACACCGAGCCGACCGGCACGCGGATGCCGGCCGCTTCGAGCACCAGGCCGGCCACGCGCACGAGCGTGCCCTGCGCTTCGAGAGGCAGCGGGCCGGTGGCGTGGGATCTGAGGTCGTCGAGGTAGCGTTGCCAGGTGGGGGGCAAGTTCGTTGACGTGGACGTGGGCGTGGACGTCGGCATGGAGGGCGTCGCGGCGGCATCCATCAGCAGGCCCTCGTCCCGAGGGGTTCTGTATTGCGCCCTCTCCCTGCGGGAGAGGGTTGGGGTGAGGGCGCGCGGCCTCCACGCCTGCGCGATGCAACGACCGGCTGGCCCTCACCCCAACCCTCTCCCAGAGGGAGAGGGAGCCAATGCAGAAGAGGGAGCCAATGCAACAGAGGGAGCCGACGCAAAAGAGGGCGCCTGTACATGACGAACCGTTCGCGCTTCACGACCCCGACCCCTCGCTCGGCACTTGCACTTCGAACTCGCTCGGCCGCCCCATCGCCGCGCTCGCACGGCGCCAGCGGGCTTCGAGGCTGGCGTCGATCACGCCCATTTCGGTTTCCACCACGCAGCCGCCGCGCGCCAGTGCCGCGTCGGGCACGAGGCGTGCGCCGCGCGCGGCGAGCGCCTCGCCGGCATGGGCCTGAACCAGTGCGTGATCGTCGGGATGCAGGTGCACCGTCACCTGCTGCGCCGCAGCCAGCGCGACGGCGAGCGCTTCCTGCACCACCGTGGCGACGAACTCGGGCCGCGTCGTCAGCTCGCTCCTCACCACCTGCCGAGCCAATGCCACGGCCACCTCGGCCACCTGCACCGCAAGGCCGTGCTCGAGCTGCTCGAGCTGCGTGCGGTAAGCGCCTGCCAGCACGCCCATCTGCGCGGTGATCTGCTGCGCGTAGCTCTGCTTGAAGGCCTCCAGTGCAACCAGGCCGTCGCGGTAGCCGTCCTGGTAGCCCGACTGGCGGGCCGCCTGCAGTTGCCCGGCCAGCTCGGCCGGGGTGGGCGGCGCGGCGGGCGCCGACTCGCCCGCACCGGGTTCGCCGCGCGGTGGCGCAGCGCCGAAGCTGCCGGGCGTCCAGGCCGAGAAGCTCTTGACTTCTTCGCGGGGAATGAAGCGCGCGTAATGACCCCCTGCACCGGACGACGAGGCGGTGCCCATGCCGCCGCTGCCGGCGCCTGTCCCGCCACCGGCACCCGCGTCGGCGCCGAGTCCGCTGCGCGAGCCCAGGCCCGCACCCCCTCCGCTGCTGAACGAAGCCGCCGAGCCGGCGCCGAACGGCGAGCGCGCGTGCAGCGCCGCATCGGCCGCCGCGCGCTCGGCGAACGACGCGCCCTTGGGTTCGTCGAAGCGCCGCGTGCGCGCAGCGGGATCGCGCCCGCCGGATGCACGGGCCGGTTCGCGCCCGAGGCCCTGGCCTGCGGCAGCGTGTCCTTCGGCCGTGCCGGCGGGCTTGCGCTCAGAGGAACTGGTCATCGCTGCCGCCGCTCAGCACGACCTGCCCTTCGTCGGCGAGGCGGCGCACGATCTTGAGCATTTCCTTCTGCTCGGCCTCGACCTCCGACACCCGCACCGGACCGCGCGACTCCAGGTCTTCGCGCAGCGTTTCAGCCGCGCGCGTGGACATGTTGGTGAAGATCTTCTCGCGCAGCTCGGGCGTGGCGCCCTTGAGCGCGATGACGAGCGATTCGCTCTGCACTTCCTTGAGCAGCGCCTGCACGCCACGGTCGTCGATCTTGAGCAGGTCGTCGAACGTGAACATGTTGTCCATGATCTTCTGCGCCAGGTCGCCATCGGCCTCGCGGATGTAGTCGAGCACCGAGGTCTCGACCGTCGAGCCCATCACGTTGATGATCTCGGCGGCCGTCTTCACGCCGCCCATCATCGATTTCTTCATGCGCTCGCCGCCGGCCAGCACCTTGCTCATCACCTCGTTCAGGTCCTTCAGCGCGCTCGGCTGGATGCCGTCGAGCGTGGCCACGCGGACCATCACCTCGTTGCGCTGACGTTCGGGGAACTGCTTGAGCACGTCGGCCGCCTGATCGAAATCGAGGTGCACGAGGATGGCCGCGACGATCTGCGGATGCTCGTTGCGCAGCAGCTCGGCGACCGAGCCGGGGTCCATCCACTTGAGGCTCTCGATGCCCGAGACGTCGCCGCCCTGCAGGATGCGGTCGATGAGCAGGTTGGCCTTGTCGTCGCCGAGCGCGCGGCGCAGCACGGCCTTGATGTATTCGTCGGTGTCGCTCACCAGCATGCTGGTGTCGGCGGCGGCGCTGGTGAAGCGCTCGAGCATCTGCTCCACGCGCTCGCGCGGCACTGTCTTCATGCGGGCGATGGTTTCGCCCAGGCGCTGCACTTCCTTGGGCGCGAGGTGCTTGAACACCTCGGCGGCCTCTTCCTCGCCCAGCGACATGAGCAGGATGGCTGAGTCTTCGAGTCCCTGGTCGTCCATCACGCTTCCTTGCTGACCCAGCCGCGCACGATGTTGGCCACCGCCTGCGGGTTGTCCTTGGCGATGGTGCGCGCGAGCGCGAGGCGATCGTCGGCCACCGGCGCTTCGAGTTGCGGCAAGGCGCGCGGCGCGCGGGTGGCGGGCGGCAAGGTCTGCACGTCATCGACCACCGCGTCCAGCCGCGGCGACGGGCGCGCCGGCTGCGCGGCCTTGAGCGCCGGGCGCACCGCGCCGAACACGACGATCAGCGCCAGCAGGGTGAGCGCACCCGGCACGGCCAGCGTGCGCAGCAGGTCCTGCGTGCCGGGCTGCTGCCACAACGGCAGGGGCGTCTCGGCCACGGGCGCCTCGACCTTGAACGGCGCGTTGATGAGCTTGACCGAATCGCCCCGCTCCGCATTGAAGCCCACCGTCTCCTTGACCAGCGCGGTGAGCTTGTCGAGCTCTTCGGCCGTGAGCGGCGTGGTGGTGGTCTTGCCCTTGGCGTCGGTGACCGAGCGGTGGTTGACCACCACCGCGGCGTTGAGGCGCTTGACGTTGCCGGTGGCCGCGCGCGTGACGCGCACCGTGCGGTCGACCTCGTAGTTGATGGTGGCGTCGCGCCGGCTGCTGCTGCCGCCTTGCGTGCCGGCCTGCGCGGCCTGCAGCGGCGCGGCGCTGCCGTTGACGGGGGCGGTGGCCGGCACCGGCGGCTGGTTGCTCGCGGCGCCCGGCACGCCGCCCGGCAGCCCGGCGCCGCCCGAGCCGGACTGCGTGCTCTGCTCGCTGCGCACGGTGACCTGCACCGGCTTGCCTTCGGCGTCGCGGCCCTGGTTGGGCGCGAACTCCTCGGAGGTGGATTCGGTTTGGGAGAAATCGACCTCGGCCGTGACCTGCGCGCGCAGGTTGTCGCGGCCGAGCACGGGCTCGAGGATGTCGAACACGCGGCGCGTGTAGCTGGCTTCGAGCTGCGCCACGTACTGCAGTTGCTGCGCATCGAGCATGCCGGACGAGCTGCCTTCGGGCGCGCCGGAGAGCAGCGCGCCGGTCGCGTCGAGCACGCTCACCGCCTTGGGGTTCATCTCGGGCACGCTGCTGGAGACGAGGTGAACGATGCCGGCGATCTGCGCGCGGTCGAGCGTGCGGCCGGCGTGCAGGGTGAGCAGCACCGAAGCGCTGGGTTTCTGCTGCTCGCGGAAGAAGCCGTTCTGATTGGGCAGCGCGAGGTGAACGCGCGCGCTCTGCACCGCAGACAAGGCGCCGATCGATCGCGTGAGCTCGCCTTCCAGCCCGCGCTGGAAGGTCAGGCGCTCCTGGAACTGCGTTTGCCCGAACTTGGCGTTGTCCATCAGCTCGAAGCCGACCACGCCGCCCTTGGGCAGGCCGCTGGAGGCGAGCTTGAGGCGCACGTCGTGCACCTTGTCGGCCGGCACGAGGATGGCGGCGCCGCCGTCGGCGTGCCTGTAGGGCACGTTCATCTGCGAGAGCTGGGCCAGGATCGCGCCGCCGTCCTTGTCGGACAGGTTGGCGTAGAGCACCTTGTAGTTGCCCTGCGAGGACCACATCGACATGGCCAGCGCAATGCCGGCCAGCGCCACGACGCCCAGGCCGAGCATCAGCTTGCGGCCGGGCGGCAGGGCGGCCAGGCGCGCACCGAAGCCGGCATCGGCCCCCGGGGGCGTGGGGGCGAGCAGGGCGGCGGCATTGGGATTGCCGAGGGGGGCGAGTGCGGTGTCCATCGTGGGTGTCGGGGGCGTCGCGGCTCTGTGCGTTGGTATTGGTGTTGTTCGTGCACCCCGGAGCGGTCCCGGGTGTGCCTCGGCATTGTTTCAACGCACTGAAGCGCGACAAGCGGCGAACAAGCCCGGCAATGGCGCCCAGTTCGCCTCATTGCGTACCGAAGGCCGCCCTAGCATCCGGCTCCATGGACATGAAGCTCAAGCCCTTCGACTTTGCCCAGGCCGCCGCCCGCGCCGGCATGCCGCAGGTGGCCGAGCGCGTGCGCAAGAGCACGGCCGCCGGCGCCGCGGAGGGGGCGAGTTTTCAGGCGAGCTTCAGCGAAGCGCTCAAGTCGGTGAGCGCCGCGCAGCTGCAGGCCACCCACCAGCAGCAACAGGTGCAGCTCGGCAACCCTTCGGTGAGCCTGGAAGAGACGATGGTCTCGATGCAGAAAGCGCAGATCGGCTTTCAGGCGACCCTGCAGGTGCGCAACAAGCTGGTGCAGGCCTACACGGACATCATGAACATGCAGGTGTGAGGCTGCGCTCGCGAACAGACGCGCTGGCCCCGTGCGTCGAATGCGCATCCTTCCTTCATTCCGGGTGGCCTTCCCTCGGACTGACGAGGCAGCTCGTGCTCAGACCGCAAAACCAACGTTATCAACTTTTAAACGCATGCAGGGAGCATGAAATGCAGAAGAAGCGCTCGATCGCAAGTTATCTGGTCGCCTGTGCCGCCGTCGTCCTGACGGGTTGTGCAAGCCTGCCGTCTCCGGAAGTCATGAAGGCCGAGACGGCGACATACCAGCTTCCGAAAGTGCCGGACGAAGGCAAGGCAATCGTTTACGTCGTGCGCCCTTCTCCGCTCGGCGGACTTGTTCGCTTCAACGTGTTCGTGAACGATCAGGAAGCCGCATCGGAGATGGGCTATACGCGGTCCAGCCAGTACATCTACTTCAACCTCCCGCCCGGCGACCACAAGATCTACTCCAAGGCAGAGAACTGGGCCGAGACGCTCGTTTCGGCGAAGGCCGGCGACATCATCTTCATTCAGCAAGAGCCATCGATGGGAATCATCATGGCTCGCAACAACATCTTCAAGCTCGAAGAGTACGAAGGGAAGTACCACGTCAAAACGTTGACGGTCGGCACCATAGTGAAGACCGACAAGTGACCTGCCTTTCGCGCGTGGAGTCCGCGACTCAAATCGCGTCCAGCGGACTCAGCACCCCTCGCCCGCCCCGGTTCAACACGTGCGTGTAGATCTGCGTCGTGCGTACATCGCTGTGGCCGAGCAACTCCTGCACCGTGCGGATGTCGTAGCCGGCCTGCAGCAGATGCGTGGCGAAGGAATGGCGCAGCACGTGCGGCGAACACGGCTTGTCGATCCCGGCACGGCGTGCTGCCAGCGACACGGCCCGCTGCACCGACTGTTCGTGGAGATGTTGGCGACGCTCCATGCCCGAGCGCGGATCGAGCGACCGCACGGCGCCGGGAAAAACATACTGCCAACCCCACGCGCGCCCTGCCCCCCGGAACTTGACGGCCAGCGCGTCGGGCAACCACACGTCGCCATGCCCGGCTGCCAGGTCGAGCGCATGCAGCGCGCGGGTGCGCTCGAGTTGCTGGCGCAAGGGCGCGATGAGGTTCTCGGGCAGCACAGTGACGCGATCCTTGTTGCCCTTGCCCTGGCGCACGAGGATCTCGCGCCGCTCGAACTCCACATCCTTGACGCGCAGGCGAAGGCCTTCGAGCAGGCGCATGCCGGTGCCGTACAGCAAGGCGGCGACCAGCCATGACGCGCCATGCAACTGCAGCAGCATCTCGCGCACCTCGCGCGCGGTGAGCACCACGGGCAGGCGCCGGCTGGCCTTGGCCGCAACGAGTTCATCGAGCCACGGCAAGGCGAGTTGCAGGACCTCGCGGTACAGGAACAGCAATGCGGCCTTGGCCTGGTTCTGCGTGGAAGCCGAAACGCCGCGCTCGACCGCCAGATGCGTCAGGAAAGCCTCGACCTCCGGCCCACCCATGTCGCGCGGATGACGCTTGCCGTGAAAGAGGATGAAGCGGCGGATCCAGTCGACATAGGCGCGCTCGGTACGGATGGAATAGTGCTTGACCCGGATGCGTGCGCGCACCTGATCGAGCAGACGAGGCGGCGCCGAGGGCGGGGACTCATTGAGCGAGGCAGCGGATTGCATACCTGAAACATTAGGTTGTCTAAATCCGTACCGCCCTCCCACGCATCACATCACGGTCATGGGAGAAAAGCGAGCGGATCGCCTTGATCGAGGATTGACTTAGATCAACAGCCCGTCTAGCGTCGCGGCGTCTAAAACTAGTTGGGCGTCACGCATCGCCGATTCATGCCACCGCGAGTAATCACTCTCCACCGCTACTATTTGTGGGCCTACAGCATGCGCGCGAGCCTCGCTGAACTCGGCGCAAGGCCCAGTGATCCCGACGCAGAGAAATACTGGAACGTCCGTTCGTTCATGTACACGGCTCTATGGCTCGCGCATCTTCAAGTCGTGGTTGAGGGCTGGCAGAGGCTCGAACTGCACGATCCAAAGGTGAATGCGCTACTTGGCTCTCCTTTCAAGCGCAAGCTACGCAGTCTGCGCAACGCCTTGTTCCACTTCGACGAACAGTACATGCAGCCGGACGTAGCAGCGTTCGTTGAAGAAGCGGACGCGCTGGCGTGGGCGAGTTCCCTTCACGGTGCGTTCAGCGACTGGTTCTTAGCGCAGGAAGCCGCGGCAAAGAAGCATTGAGTCCCTATGCCACCAGTGATGCCCAACCCATCCATCGAGCGGACGTCCAAAAGCAGGCTTCGCCTGCTTTCGTCCGCCGCTCATGTCAAACGTTAGGCCTATCGTATGAGGCGTCTCACCAAGAGCACCTTCCAAGCCCTCGTGTCTGTAGCAGTTGCAGTGGCGGTGCTGCCGTTGACCCACTACATCGTTTACGAGCTTGTGGGGTCTCAGAGGGCGCTCGCAACGGGTGCGCTACTTGGCGTCGCTTGGCTACTTCGTCGCTTGGTCTACGAACCGCTCGCCAAGCGTCTTACCGATGACCAAGCCTAACCAGTTGCTCAAGCGGACGGCCTCCAGCTGGCTTCGCCAGCTTCCGCCCGCCGCTTAGCGCCAACGTTGGGCGTTCGCAATTCATCCGTGCCATGCCAGCCGCTGAGTGCTCCGCCAATACCGTGCCGCGCCAGCGGTTCGCACTCAGCGCCGTGCCGGGCTGTCCGTCCTGCGGCGGCCAGCGCACCGCACTGCCACTTCGGAGAAGTGCTGTGCGGAAATCTGAGCAATCAAGAACCTCCGCGCGGCGCGCACGTCCCCATGCCGTCTCGTCGGTCGATGCGGCGGCAGCGCCAGCGGCCTCGGCGGTGCAAGTCCGCTCGTCGTGGCAGCGCGCACGCCCAACCCGGCGCTGCAGCCGACCGCCTTCGGCGGCGGCTGAGCTTATTCGTTGGGCGTTCGCAATACCTTCGCTCCATGCAAGCCACGTCGCCTGAATCGAACGCCGTGCTTCACCAAAGTTGCCGTCGTCCGCTTGTCGCGCTGGGCTGTCCGTCCTTCGGCGGCCAGCGCACGTCCGCGTCACTTCAAAGAGGCGCTGCTCGGGAGTCGGCGCCGTCACGAGCAGCGCGCTTCGCACTCGGTCGCTCGCCGTGTCGCAGGTCGGTCCAAGCGCAGCGCTCGTCCGCCTCGGTTCCTCGAGTCCGCGCGTCTTGCCACCGCTCGCGCCCAACCCGGCGTCCGAGCGGACTGCTTTCAGCAGCCGCTCAACTCATTCGTTGGGCGTTCGCAATACCTTCGCTCCATGCAAGCCACGTCGCCTGAATCGAACGCCGTGCTTCACCAAAGTTGCCGTCGTCCGCTTGTCGCGCTGGGCTGTCCGTCCTTCGGCGGCCAGCGCACGTCCGCGTCACTTCAAAGAGGCGCTGCTCGGGAGTCGGCGCCGTCACGAGCAGCGCGCTTCGCACTCGGTCGCTCGCCGTGTCGCAGGTCGGTCCAAGCGCAGCGCTCGTCCGCCTCGGTTCCTCGAGTCCGCGCGTCTTGCCACCGCTCGCGCCCAACCCGGCGTCCGAGCGGACTGCTTTCAGCAGCCGCTCAACTCATTCGTTAGACGTCACGAAGATGCTACGCGCCGTTCTCGCATCCCTAGCCCTTGTTCTCGCTGCCTCCTCGACTCCAGCGAAGGAAACTTTCTCGGTGTCCGTCTCGAACGCTCCTGCGATGAGCGTGATATCGGCCGTTGCGGATGTTATGAACGTCAATCTCGTGGTTTGGAGCGATCCCAAGCAGCGCACGAGCCTAGATGAGCGTGACAAGGACGACGGACAAATTCTTGCTGCATTCGGAAAGGCAACAGGCCTTGTGCATCACGAAGCGGAGGGTGTGCACACGCTGGTTTCAAGTGGCTGCCGGAAACCTCTGTCCGACGTTGGCATCGTTGCTCCGATATCTGACCAGCCGATCTCCTTGTACTACTCGGCCATACCTCCGGCCGCAATACTGGTTCTGCTCGTAGATCTGCAGGGGCTGCGTCGATCAAACGACTTCATGGATCCCAGTAAGTCCAACTACTTGATCACTGTCCGCCTCAAGGATGTTCCGAGATCCAAGGTCTATAGGCTTGTTTCCGCAATCTTCGGGATGACCCTGCGACAGCTTGCTGATGGCTCATATCAAATCGATGAAGGGGCACCCAACGCTTGCGGCTTGGCAGCCACACCTTCCGATGTGACTGCGGCGATGGAACGTGCACGCAGAGGACTTCGAAATGACTCATGCCCCCGGAGGGATCACGATATTGAGCGGGACGTTCAGCCTATCCACGCCTGCTCTACCTTGGAGCGATACGCACTTGACGATCTTGTTGTTCGTGGATCAATCGCCCGGTCTGGCAAGTTAATCGCTTTGATAGAGGCGCCAAACGAGATCATGCATCCGATCAAGCAAGGCGACTACGTTGGTTACCACTATGGCTACACGTCCGCCATTGATTCGCAAGGGCTCACGGTGCGGGAGATCGTGCTCGACGACTTCAACGTGTATCGTGAGCGTCGCATGAGAATTGGCTGGAACAACGCTCGACATCTCAACTAAGGTGAAGGTGACGTTTAACCCTTCGCTCGAGGCGACCCTCCACGGACAGGCACTTGGGCCGCGAGGCGCTTGTTCTTATCATCCGCCTCGCGGCCAAAGTGCCAGTCCGCTACGGGCGCCTCAGCTCAAACGTTAGGCGTCGAGCGCAATGAAGCATCCCACCTCTGCAGCTGCAGTCTTGGCATCCGCCCTCCTTCTCGGAGGTTGCGCCGCAACGCCCTCTGGGTCTACGGACCGCTCTCCGATCCATCACTGTATTAGCGGTGCAGTGCCGGTCCCTCCGGCAGAAACATGGGGGCCGAAATATGTCACCGAACGCTTCGAATACGGCGCCTACCAGATAGACGAAACGACAATCGCAAAAGGCATATTTGGTCATACCCGCTGCGGTATCTACAGCGTTCCCGCAAGTGCATACCTGCGCTACCGCGTGAACGGCGAACTCGTCGAGAAGAGATTCGACCTAACCACACTTACATCCACTCGCGTCAAGGGGAAGACGGTTGAGTTCTACGCAGACAACATGCAAGTCGAAATACGTCTTGTCACGCCGGTACAGGGAACATTCCCGCACCGAGAACTAGTCTCACGTCAATGAGCGCTCTCGTGAGCAGTTCAACATCGCCGCCTTGTATCTTCCCAACGACCGCAGTTGAGTTGTGAACTGCGGAGGTTTCGCGGTCGGTGCGCCAAACCCGATACGCCTATGAGCATGCAGCTCGCGGGTTAGCTCCAGGTCAGCGCATCGGCCCGTTCTGTCCAACCGTGTAGCCCGAACAGTTGTCGATCATGAACATGCATCTGCAAGGTGGGGTAGCGATTGGTGAGGTTCGGCCGAACGCCGGCGTCGACGTCAGCAAGCGGCATCTCGATGTGTGCTTTGCGAGCGAGGCGCGGCGACTGGCCAACGACGCCGCTGGATGGGACGAGCTGACCGCGATGCTCAAGGCGGCGAACGTGGATCTGGTCGTGGTCGAAGCCACCGGCGGCTACGAGCGCGGCCTGGTGTGTGCGCTGCACAGGGCTGGGGTGGCGCTGGCTCGGGTCAATCCCCGGCAAGCGCGGGACTTCGCCAAGTCGATGGGGGTGCTCGCCAAGACCGACCAGGTCGACGCTCGCTGCCTGCGCGACTTTGCAGACGTGCTGGCGCGTCATGGGGCTCGCCAGCAGTACATCACTGCGATGCTCGAATCGGCGCGCCATGAGCTGGCCGAACTGATGACACGCCACCGCCAGCTCGTGGACATGCGTGTGGCCGAGCACAACCGGCTCGAGCATGCGGGGCCGCGTGCTGCGCGCAGCATCGCCAGCGTCATCAAGCTGCTGGACAAGCAGATCGCCACCGTCGACCAGCACGTCGATGACCACATGGATCGCCACTTCAAGGCCCAGCGGACCTTGCTCGATAGCGTCAAGGGGGTGGGACCAGTGACGATCCTGACCTTGACCGCGGCCCTTCCCGAACTCGGTCGCCTGGGGCGGCGGCAGATCGCCAAGCTGGTGGGCGTGGCGCCGCTGGCCGACGACTCCGGATCGCGCAGTGGTAAGCGCCGAATCTGGGGTGGACGCGCCGACGTACGGGCTGTCGTATACATGGCCGCGCTCGTGGCGGTGCGCCATAACCCGGTGATCCGCGACTTCTACGCGCGACTCCTCGCAGCAGGCAAACCCAAGAAGGTGGCCCTCGTGGCGAGCATGCGCAAGCTGCTGACGATCCTCAATGCGATGCCGCGCGACCAGGCGATGTGGAACGCCACTCGACACGTCAACGCTGCGGCCGAGGCTTGACTTTGAAGACAGTTGCTAACCCTTCCATCGAGAGGACGTCGTCCGGCGAGCCGGCCGCCGCCTCTCATGTCAAACGTTAGGCTGCAACGGACGCTTATGCGCATCGCCCACGCCCTACTCGCCTGTCTTGTCTCGCTGGCCCCTTCGTTGACGTTCGCTCAGTGGATCGATCGTGGTGGCAAGAAGCTGCCCGAGACCACAAGCCGGAAGAGCCTTGGCGACTTCGGAGTCCATCTCGTTCTGACTTCTGACGAGAAGGCGTTTCGCACCGCATGGAGCCAAGCAGGCACGCCGCCAAAGTTGCAGACGACGAGCGTGGTCCGCCGTGGAGCTGAGATCGCTGCCATGATGCTCTTCCACGGATGTGAAGCAAATGGTCGTGGCATATGCGATGGGATCGTCAAGTTCACTTTGCAAATGCCCGACGGAAGCGTCATGCAGGCCGGCGAGGGCCCGCTTTGGGCACGAAAGCCTAGTGATAGAGGAATGATTCTGCTATCCGACTCAAGCGCTGTCGTTGGCTTCACAAAGGAAGACAAGACAGGCGAGTACAGTGTCTCCGCTACAGTCATGGACAGGGTCGCACGCAAGCAGATAGAAGTCACTGCGGCCTTCAAAGTAGAGTGAATAGCGCATTGCGGCCTGACCCCTCGCTCGAGCCGACGCGCGACGGCAGGCATTGCTTGGCCGCTGCAGGGGTTAGTACACATTGTCCTTCCGCGGCCAAGCAATGCCTGCCTCCGCGCGCGGCTCAGCTCGAACGTTAGGCCGCAAGGAGCGATCATGGCGACCGTTTATCGATCAAAGGCTGATGCGTGGCTTGTTGTGGTTCTCGCGGCCGCTATGGCCGTGTCGCTCTACGCTACGTTTGTAGTCATCTCTGCGGACTCTTCACTAGCGTGGTTGATCGCCGCACTGATTGCCGGCTTAGGCATTGGCCTACCTCTCTGGCTTCTGCTCTCAACGTACTACACACTTGAGCCTCGCCGATTGATCGTACGCAGCGGCCCGTTCAAGTGGCGAATCGCTTTAGCGGACATCACTGATATCACGCCCACCTCCAACCCGCTTTCAAGCCCGGCGCTTTCACTTGATCGGCTTCGCATTGATTACGGCCAAGGCCATTCGCTCATGGTCTCCCCGCGCGACAAAGAGCAGTTTGTTCGTGCGGTTGAGGCCGCGCGCAGTGTTGCGGCCTAACAATTCATTCAAGCCGAGCCCGCTGCGCGGGTCGGCTTAATTCAAGCGTTAGCCCGCATGAAAGGACTCATCGCAAGTCTGGTCTCTTTGAGCCTCGCAAGCTGCGCGGCCACGTCGGCTCGCCCGTTCTCGAGTAACCCTCGGGTGTTCAGCTGCAGCCCGGGCACTGTTGCCCCAGGAGACACCTTGGTCTTATCAAAGGCTCACCCGGAGCTCCGGGAGCTGGCGGTACACCGCCCAGGTTCAAGTGCACCGCATTTCCTTGTTGTCAGGCTACAGCCCGCCAAGTTGGTGCCTCTCATGTCTCCCGAGCAACTCGGAGCCAGCCGAGAGGTCCGCATCGCAATCAGTGAACTCACTGGACTGGAGTGGCGTTTCGGCGCGGAGCAGGAGCCGATCTTCACTGTGCCGGGCACCTACCAGTTCGTCCTCGGCACCGTGCTGGAGTCTGAGGAGGGCGCGTACATGTGCGAGGTGGAGTACCAACCCCTCGGCAAGCGCGCCAGCAATTCATTCAAGCCCAAGCCGCTTCGCGGCTCGGCTTGATTCAGGTGTTGGGCGTCACAAAGTCCGCTCGCACGTAGGAGTCATCGCCTATGAACACAATCAATCTCGCGCAGAAGCTCGCCTCGTTCACTGAGCATTGGCAACCAAGGACGGTGGGGCAGTTCAATGGTCACGACCTCATGGTCGTCAAAGTCAAGGGTGAGTTCGTTTGGCATAAACATGAAGACACCGACGACTTCTTCCTGGTGCTCAAAGGCCGAGTCACGATTCAGATGCGTGAAGGAGCCGTCACGCTGGGGCCAGGCGAAGTGTTCGTCGTGCCCAGGGGAGTTGAACATCGGCCCGTCGCAGAGGAAGAGGCGCACATCCTCCTCATCGAGCCGTCAGGCACCCCGAATACCGGCAATGCGGAAACTGCGGCCGTTCGCAGGGTCATGTAGCGAGCGTTCGAGTAGTGACGCCCAACCCTTCCATCGAGAGGACTTGCCCCGGCAAGCCGGGTCGGGCCTCTCATGTCAAACGGCTGGCCGCTACGAGGAATTCGCAGCCATGGGACTTTTGACCTTCAGCATCAACGTCACTCTCGACGGTTGCGTCGACCACCGGGAGGGGATCGCCGATGACGAGACACACGCCTTCTTCACCCGCCTCATGGACGAAGGCGGGGCGATGCTGTGGGGCCGCGTTACCTACGAGATGATGGAGAGCTACTGGCCGGCGGTCGCCCGAGGCGACGTGCAGGCACCGCCGGCGATCCGCGAGTGGGCGGTCAAGCTGGAGGCCAAGCCGAAGTACGTGGTGTCGTCGACGCGGAAAGACTTTCCGTGGACCAATACCCACCACATTGCCGGCGATCTTCGCACGGGGATACAGAAACTGAAGGACGCGATTCCGACCGGCGTGCTCCTTGGCAGCGGCAAGCTCGCGACCGAGCTGGACCGGCTGGATCTGATCGACGAGTACATGGTCCTCGTCCACCCCAGGATCGCCGGCCACGGCCCGACCCTGTACCAGAGCGGGCTGCCCGGCACGCGACGGCTCGATCTGATCTCCGCGAAGCCGCTCCGCAGCGGCGCGGTCGCCATGCACTACCGGCGCGAGCGCGGGTAACAGTTCATTCC
>JAESGB010000155.1_pt1 | contig 29895 bp, 28 predicted proteins | sample 9266211 | NCBI WGS metagenome assembly JAESGB01 (sample SAMN14514844, study PRJNA621659) | algae metagenome | isolation source: Goleter apudmare HA4340-LM2 and co-occurring heterotrophs from cave wall... | place: USA: Maniniholo cave, Kauai, Hawaii | collected 2009-07-28 | reverse complement strand
TGATAATTTAGCTCGATAAATTCCCCAAAGCCTTATTGTTGCGTCCACTAAGCGAGTGCGATCGCATTCCGTTAAAATCGCTGAAATCATTGTGTAGTAAGTATTTCGCATTCTCGGATAAGTCTAAGGGACATAGCATCGTTTGTAACTTGTCTCCAACTTCCACAGTACGGAAGAAAGGAACAGTGCAAAGAGGACAAGTAGAAATAACGTCGAAAGCTATAAAATATAATAATTTGCCCATGATCCTAGTTGTAAATTGTAACCGTAAATGGGCAAATCCAGATGAAATCGAAATGCAACGTTATGCCTTAGTAGCTTCCATTAGCCATTCCGATCCTCAAGTTAATTTATACAATCGGATGAAACTCCAGATTAACCAGAGAAGCGATAGAGAGCAAGAGCGACTGCGAGGAAGAGTTTAATTGATAATGCGGCAATGGGAGTCACTACACCATACCTGTATAAGACACAGGAATTACAGTTTGACTTGTTGTTAAGGATGCGATCGCACTTTCCAAGCCAAACTCTACAGCATCAAGCGATCGCTCCATGAATTGTCTTCCTAGTCCCTGCTGAACCAATCAGCTTACGGCAATACATGAGATGCTTATTGGTACTCTCTATGAGAAAACTACACCAAACGGTAAAAAAATGTGAGTTCGACGGTTAGAGAAAGCGTAAATGCCATTTCCGCTTTATCCCAGAAGTTTTAACTTTTTCCCAACTTCAGCGCCAACTTTTGATAAATTTCGTCCAACCACACTGGAATCACAGGTTTACCTTCATCCAGGGATGCGATCGCCCTTTTTCGGTCAAACTCCACAAGCTTAAGCGATCGCTCCTGTGCTTGCAACAACATAAAGCGCTTACCTTTACCTGAAATAAATAACTCTGGCTCTTGATCTTTGAGCGTTTTCAGGGTGGCGCTGGCTATGTCAAAACTTAATCCCACAGATAGCCAATATGACATTGCAGCCAGTTCCACCAAATTTGAACTTGAGTAATAAATACTACGACCAGTTCCCGTCTCACTGATGACAGGAACAATCACCCCTTTTTCTCGCCAATACTGTAGCTGACGGAGGGTGCATCCTGTGATTTCAGCAGCTTCCTTGCTTGTAAAAAATGTCTCCTGCATACAATTTATTTTACAGAAGACTCGTTCAATACAAACCTGTTAGTATTAAACAATATTGTTTTAAACTGATGAGCCAAATCACTATTCAGTGTCGCCTTGTTGCCTCAGAGTCATCACGCCACCAACTATGGAATTTTATGGCAGAGCTAAATACGCCACTGATTAATGAACTATTGCGTCAGGTAAATCAACACCCAGAGTTTGAGACTTGGCGACAAAAAGGCAAACACCCGACTAGTATTGTCAAAAAACTCTGCCAGCCTTTGAAAACTGACCCTCGCTACAGTGGTCAGCCTTCTCGGTTTTATGCAAGTGCGTAGACGCGTTGGCGAAGCCTCTCGAAGAGAAGCGGCTTGCCGAAGGCATCGCATTGGTAAATTACACCTATAAATCGTGGCTGGCTTTAATGAAGCGGTTGCAGTCCCAACTGGACAGTAAAACCTACTGGCTGGAAATGCTCAGAAGTGATGCTGAATTAGTCAAAATCACTGGCGCATCCTTGGATGAAATTCGCACCAAAGCAACTGAAATTTTGGCTCAAATTGCTCCACTCGATACAATTGACACTCAACAGCCAAAAAGCAGCAAAGTCAAAAAGATTAAAAAATCTACACTTTCACAGACTGATGATATGAAGCACGCACCTCAAACAAGCGATCGCCGCCTATAAATCACGCCAAATGGTTGATTGACTAAAATTTGCACCTTGGAAATAAAATAAGTAATAGCGCCGCAGTTTATGTTGTAATCAACCCCTGAACTGTGAAAAGTTTGGGTTAGTTTGACTGTGTGAACACAGTCGTGCTTTCTGACCCTAGTAGCTGCCCACCTTGAAGCTGCTGTCTTTTGTAGACAGGAATCAGGTGCGCCCCCAGTAATAGAGGTGCGGGTTTACCGCAGTGGTGAGTCCACTTGCCGGGGAGATTTTCTTTCCGGCAAAGTGGCGAACCCGAAGGGTGGCTACCGAATCACCTCCGACCAAGGAGGAACCCACCTTAATTATTTTTGATAAGGGTTAAAGATTCGAGCAATTTCAACTCCCGTTCTTAAATTAGGAGGGTTGAAAGATTTTTAGAGGATGAAGATAAAGTGAGCGTGTCTTTGGGTGCTTTAAAAAGCCCTTCAAAGGGATATCTACATATTAAGGTTTTAGTAGTTGTACTAAAACTTTGCTAAATTTATGGTGGGTTGAAAGGTAAGGCAGAGGTCTGCCATTGTGATAGTGTGTCTATTTGTATTTATGACACACAATCTGTTAACAGTGACAAAGAATTAGTTAATGTACAGTTAAAGGCGGCACCCGGATTTGAACCGGGGGATGGAGGTTTTGCAGACCTCTGCCTTACCACTTGGCTATGCCGCCGCACTACCAACTATCTATATTATCACGATTCTATCTATAATTAAATCCTCTGTTTAGAAAAATTTTGGTATTGAGCTACGCTAACATCAAACCAGTGGCTTACCAATCAACAAGCTTAACTTAAGACGAACTACAGAAAGGAACAAGCATAATCGTTCGGTTCCTACAATAACTTTATGGGTGTTCTTTAGCAGGCATTGCGTCCTAGCCTAGCTAAACTGTATTGACTCATGACCAAGGATGACCTTTGCTGGGTAGTTTTTATTTTGTTCGGAATTTCGCAAAAAAACTTGTGTATTCCCCTAGACTCTCTAGTCAACTAGAGGGTTTAGGATAAATTTGCAGTGACTCTTAGTTACAAATCATGAGCAGCAAACCTCTAATCTCTAATTTTTGGTAATAGTGCTATTCATTCACAAATTCATTATCTGGCTCAAGCTATTATCAAATCGCCAATTGCGGAAATTAATCTAAGGCAGCAGTGGTATTTAGCTTGGTCTTGATGAGCTTTTCATTCAATCACTTTTTAAACCTATGACACTCAAACTCACAGTTCCCAACATGGCTTGTTCTGCTTGTGCAAACACAATTACTAATGCACTGAAAGCAGTTGATGCCAATGCTACTATTGAAACCGATCCCACAACTAAGCTGGTCAGTGTAGACTCTCAAGCTTCAGAAACAGCAATTAAGGAAGCATTAGCTGCTGCTGGATATCCAGCGCAATAGAACACATCGTTCTGTAACGACACCATTCACAATGGATCATCTGGCACGATCGCTGCGGTATTTTGATTACTTTAATTCTCTTGGGCAGATTTTTAGAAAATCGCGCCAGGGGAAAAACTTCGCAAGCTAGACATGTCAAGGTGATCCGTGATGGTATGGCGATCGCACAAGAACCAATTTCATTACATCAAACAACCTTTGGGGTTGAAAATGGAAATAGCGATCCCTGGATTAGTATTAATTGCACTTATAGTGCTTTTTTCTCAGCAAACCAACACCACTAAAAACTCAAACACATTCAAAATTTAAATTGTATCAAGTGCTAATTTGTTATACAACATAGCAAAAATCTAGAAAAATTTAATTATTTTATTTAGTTAAAAAGCCAGTTAAATCTTACCTAATTATTTGAGATAAAAATAACACACATTAATCTTGAAATTACAGCTATAAAATCATCAAACAGCTTTAAAGACAGGATTTGAATATTCAATTGTTTTCAACCTTGTATCTAAAATAGGATGGCTCATCAAAAAAATGAGGCTAGCAACAAATTACTTTTAAGATGTAGATAGATAGAGTAACTGTTATTACATTTTTAGGATAGCAAAATTAGGAACTATATAATTAGCCGCTTCACTTGCAGTGAAATCCTAAAAATGAATCTCAACTCACAAAATATTAACTCAAGCCGCAAACCAAAAAATTTCAATAATCCAGAGCGTTTTATCGAAGGATGGTATTGGGCAATACCTGCTCACGAACTGAGTGTTGGTGAGGTGAAATCCGTAAATATTTTGGGCAGAGAACTAGTGATTTTCAGGGGTAAAGACCGTAAAGCTGTTACCTTTGATGCTTATTGTCCACACATGGGCGCTCACCTTGCCGAAGGTAAAGTTGAGGGTAACGAACTACGCTGTTTTTTCCACCACTGGAAATTTGATGGTGGTGGATTTTGTGTTGATATTCCCTGTTTGGATAAACCGCTTCCTATAAAGTTAAAAGCTTGGCCTACTGGAGAAAAATACGGGATGATTTGGGTTTGGACTGGAGAAGTACCATTACAACCCTTACCCTTTGTTCCAGAATTAGAACACAAAGAGTCTCGCAGCGCTTTTGGTTCTCACTTCTTCACAAATTGCCATCCTCATGTAGTACTGATTAATACTATCGATGCCCAACACTTTAATACGGTTCACAAACTTGTATCAACAATTGTTTTTGCAAGAGAAGAACTGCATCAAAATGCTATTAATTTCACTAATATCACACCCAGTTGTGAAGACACCTTATTAATCAAACTTATTCGTCCTTTCTACAAAAATTCTCTAACTTATAGTGTTTGCTATTGGTATGGCAGTATTGGCACAGCGACATTTGGCCCCGACTTCCTCCATTTCCACATTATGTTTGCTATGCGTCCTTTAGCTGAAGGTAAAGCTGAAATCCAAACCTTGTTTATCGTTAAGAGATATAAAGGCATGAACGGTTGGTTATACAATCAATTTGTGCTGTGGTTAACTAAAATTGCTAGTGAATATTTTCTCAAAGCTGACATCAAGATTTTTCAGAAAATTAAGTTTGATTTAAAAACACCCATCAACGTAGACCAGTCAATAGTGCAGTTTATTAATCATCTTGAAAGACAAAACGCCCTCTCTTGGGGAACTTGGCAACCAGCACGCTCAACCCGTGATGAAGAAGTGAGAGAAAATCGAGACAAATGGCGAGATGTGCTCAATGACTAACATCAAATTATTGGTTGCTACTTAAACCCACAGCAAGCTATCCTCAGCCCTAAGGCTGTGAACATAGGCAGTCTACCTGGTGGACGTGCGGCTGACTCACCGCTCATGAGGGTGATTCCCCTACGTATGTTGCCACAATCTCAGCAGACTAAACTAACTTATTTTTTTCGTTTTGGTTTTTAATTATTTTTTGAGCTACCATTTACATAAAAAGAAGTGGCAAAGCCACTTCGTAATTCCCAGGTAGAACCTAAAAAAGAGTATAACTACTAAATTAGTTTAAAATCGTATAAATTGACACTAAATAATTGTATATAATTGTTTAGCTGTTGTTAATTATCGTACTGATTCCATATCGCCCAGTTCATAATCTAGATATGCAACCCTAGCCTGTGTATCCAAAATCTGATTGATTTTGCCGTCAAACCATGCCAGTGGGCAACTGAAGACACTCTACTCCAGTTAAATAGCACTAGAGCGATCGCTTTGGGTGTGATCTTTACTCCCGGATTTCTCACTTGTGAGAAATCCGGGTCAAGGGTAGTTTCCAAGGAACAGATGAGGAATGGTGTCGGCTAATTGGAGGTTATACAGGTAATCCCTTAGCATTAAAAATTATTGCGACCACTATTCAAAATTTATTTGATGGGAATATTAGAGATTTTCTCAATCAAGAAACCTTGGTATTTGGCAATATTCGTAATTTGATTCGCCAGCAATTTACCAGACTTTTTGAAAAAACGGTCATGTATTGGCTAGCTATCTATCGTGATGCGGCATCATTTACTGAGTTACGATCCTGACAGACCTTACCAGGGAACCAATATTACAGGGACAACAGGAATTACCACGGCTCAAAAGGAGGCGCTGAAGGTATTGGATGCCGTTGAAATGTAGGGGTCAGGAGAGACGCGATTATACTCTTACGAGAAGCCGCTCTACTAGCGTCTATACAAGGTCAAGAGCATTATTCTCATCTCCCCAATGACGCCAGTTTGCTTAAGTCGGGAAACCCGCCCACGCAACTGGCTCCCCGATGCCCATTTCACTCCATCACCTCATTTACCGGGAAGCGATCAATTAACTGCATAGCCCGGTAGGCGTTGCGTTGTAAACCATCTGGCAGGTTGGGAACGTGGGGAATCTGGGATAGTAAATCCAGCGTCCGCCGTAAAATTCTCACCACATCGCCTTCATCTAAGGTGGTATGTTCACAGAGTTCTGTCCACTCTACACCCAATGCCCACTGTTCGATCAAGGCAATTAGCTCAAATTCTAACCAAATTGGTAGTGCTACGTTATACCGCCTTTGGAGTTGGAAAATTTGGCGACGAATTCCTCGTAGTTTTGCTAAGGCGTCTGTCACCTCATGACTGAGATCGAAGTGTACCTTACTATCAGGACGAGGGGTTTCTGTCACCAATGCCGCAATGGCGGCGGCTAAATGGTGGGGGTCTAAGTTATCTAATTCACCACTGGCGAATACTAAACCCAACCACAATTCATTTTCTCCCCGGATGGCTGCGGCAACTTGCCCTAATGGTGTGGGCACTAGGTTATCTAAACAGCCAAAGTGCTGTAAAATTTCAATTAAACTGAGAAATTCTTCCCAATAATGTTGAGACTGTTGCTCTATTTGAGTTTGCAATACTTGCAATTCGGCTTCTAGTTCAATGCACCGGGCCTGACGTTTGTAGATGGCTCCGCCATTGCCTGATTCGTATAGGGGGTGAGCCTCTAATTGTGCTTGTACGGCGGTGACACGGCTCAGTTGTTCGGTAACTTCCGGTGGCACATACGGAGATTCTTCAGGATTAGGGATTTGTTGGGCGATCGCTAATGTTTCTGCACTGCCACGGCGTGACTGTCCTGGTCTTAAGAGCAAATCAGGCGGTGGTAGTATCTGGGGCGGTATTTCCACTCGTGGCAGTTCAGCGTATAAATCAACTACATCTGTAGTATTGGCGACATACCAACGGTTATCGCTGCCCAAACATACCAAGTTATGCGTTTCACCAGATCCTGGAGTTTGTCCGACTAAGACTGCGGTAACAGGTGTCGGTACTGTGATGTTTTTCCCTTTGAGACTCAATAGAGTCCCCGACACAGCAAAGCCCAACATCATAGCAAGTTGCTCTTGTCGCTGTTCCTGTGCTTGCTGTTGCAGAGTTCTCAATAACTGGCGTTCCACTTTCAGGCGTTGCCGCAATTTTTCATACACAGCCAGTTCATTTTCATCGACTGCGGCAATTTGGGCTTGTATTTGGGCTAATTCTGTTTGGATTGCCTCGATTTCATCATAATCTGGCCTTAAATGCAAGGTAGCCATGTACTGGCCAAAACTGCGTTCTATCAGTTCCCTGGCTTGTTCTATGGTGTGGGTTTGCAGGAGGTTTAGTACCATGCCGTAGCTGGGTGTAAATTGGCTAACCAAGGGGTCTGGTTGAGATGTTGCCAAATACGCGGCTTCTTTAGCTCCTTCAAAGGGGGTTTGAACTGTGACGACATGACCCTGTTTATCCATTCCCCGCCGGCCGGCCCTACCTGCCATTTGCAGAAATTCCGAAGCGTTCAGCAGGCGGTGTCCGTTATCGGTACGCTTGGACAAGGTGGAAATCACTGTTGTCCGCGCAGGCATGTTAATTCCTGCGGCTAGGGTTTCGGTGGCAAAAACTACTTTAATTAGCCCTTGCTGAAATAGTTCTTCTACTAAGACTTTCCACGCTGGTAAAATCCCGGCATGGTGTGCAGCAACGCCTCGGTAGAGGGGAGCAATTTGCCCAGAACGCCCGGCTTCAGGATTGCGGGTTAAAAAGTCATCAATTTGTCGCCGCAACACCTGAGACTCATCATTATTTACCAGCCATAAATCACCCACCTCCGCTACTGCTTTATCACATCCTCTGCGACTAAAGATAAAGTAAATCGCGGGGAGCATATCCCGTTGCTGTAACTGGCTGAGGGTATAAGCAATGCTTGGTGCTTCTGGTCTGCCATTCTTTCCTTTGTCGCCTTGTTTTCTTTTGCCTCTGTTGGATAAACGGGGGTTAATTTTGTTTTTGCTATCATTCAACAGGGGAAATAGCCCTTTGGGGTTGCAGTAGTGAAATTCCAAGGGCACTGGGCGAAAATCGGAATAAATCAGGTCGGTGGGGCCGTGAACGCGATTTAGCCAATCGGTGAGTTGATCACTGTTGGCAACTGTGGCTGAAAGGGCTGCCAGTTGCACTTCACGGGGGCAATAGATGATTGACTCTTCCCAAACAGTTCCGCGTTGGCGATCGTTCATGTAGTGGCACTCATCAAGTACCACTGCTTCCACATCTACCAAGGAGATACCAACTTGCCCTATGGGTGTGCCATAGAGCATGTTGCGGAAAATTTCTGTGGTCATCACTAATATCGGTGCATCCCGGTTAATGGAGGCATCTCCAGTTAACAAGCCGACCCGATCAAAGCCGAATTTTTCTCGAAAGTCACGTAATTTTTGATTCGATAGTGCTTTGAGAGGAGTAGTGTAGAATACACGTTTGCCTCGTGCCAGAGCGCGATAGATGGCGTATTCGCCGACTAAAGTTTTACCCGAACCTGTAGGCGCACATACGACTACAGAGCGACCAGCGTTTAGGGACGCGATCGCATCTTTCTGGAATTGATCCAGGTCAAAGGGAAATACCGACCCTAGGTCAAGTTCTGGGGACTGTGCAGGATAGTTCACTCAATCACATTTGCAACCAGACTGTTTACTATATTAACGGCTATTTTGTCAACTTCGTTATTGGTCATTTGTCATTGGTCATTTGTCATTGGTTTTTTACAAATAACCCTTAACTATTTTCCCAGCTCTTGCGATCGCTGTGTGGCTGATTTTACAGCTTCAATTAAGGCGGAGCGAAATGCTGCTTTTTCTAGCTGGGCAATTCCCGCAATTGTTGTGCCACCAGGGCTGGTAACACGATCTTTTAGTTCTGCTGGGTGGATTTTGGTTTCTTGCAATAGTTTTGCTGTGCCGAGGACTGTATGTAAGGCGAGTTGATTGGCAATGGTTCTGGGTAAGCCTGCGGCTACGCCTCCATCAGCGAGGGCTTCTATCATCAGGGCTACGTAAGCCGGCCCACTTCCAGATAGTCCCGTCACTGCATCCATGAGTGTTTCTGGAACTTCTACGACTTCTCCCACTGCTGAAAAAACTTGTTGTGCTATTTGATAGTGCTTGCTGTTGGTATAAGCACCTAAACAAATTGCCGTAATTCCCGCTCCTACTGTAGCTGGGGTGTTGGGCATCGCTCTAATCACAGGGAATTGCACAAATGCCGCTTCTAGCTGACTTAATGGCACACCGGCGAGAATGGAGATGATTAGAGGAGCATCTTCTGCGGTGATCACATCTGCTAATTCTTGAGCGATCGCACTAAATACCTGGGGTTTCACTGCCAAAAATACTACTTCTTTTGCTCGCGTGAAAACCAGGATATTATCTGTCGTTACTGCTACGTCGTATTGTTGCTGAATAAAATTTTGGCGTGCGGGTTGGGGTTCGCTAACTATGACCTCTGATGGTTGATAAATTCCACGCACAATAAGGCGGGATAACAGCGCTTCCCCCATTACCCCACCACCAATTAAACCAAATTTAATACTCATTACTCTCGATAGTCACTAGTCATTAGTCATTGGTCATTGGTCATTGGTCATTGGTCAAAATATTTTGGACTTTTGACTGTGGACTTTTGACTCTTGACTAGTTTAACTTTATTGTGCGGCCATCCGGCTCACTTCGTTACCCCAAGTGGGTGTTACACTGGGAGTGCGTGCAGGGCGTGTTGTTGGTTGTGGTACTTCATGCAAAACTCCACCTTGGGTGCTGACTTGCACACAACTGGGTGTAAACAAAAAGATACTTTCACCAATACGCTCTTGATGTCCATCCAGTGCATAGGTGCCACCGGCGACGAAATCTACTGCCCGTTGAGCTTGATCCGGGTCCATAATAGTTAAATTTAATACCACAGACTTGCGTTCACGCAATGCTTGAATTGCCTGGGGCATTTCTTCAAAGGTGCGTGGTTCTAAAACTAAAACTTCTGATATTCCGTTAAGTGCTCCTGGCATACCTATCACATTCCCCATTGGCTTTGAACCTGTTGCTGCTACATCATTCCCCATTGTAGGCATGGGTTCACGCCAACGTCGATTCTGTGTTGTGGCTTCTTGGGGTACTGCTGGCGGATTCTCTTCTTGATAGAGATTTTGGTAGCTATCTGTCTCGGCTTCGTCTTCGTAGTATTCGTATTCCACTTGCTCGTTCAGACCAACAAAGTCTCTGAGTTTGGAAAATATATTGTTCATTGTGTAAACTCCTGGTGCAAATTACCCTTAATCTTTAATCTGGCTTTTTATATGAGCCAGCAGTGACTCGCTACTAATAAGCGGCTGATGTAGCAATTCTCTTGCTAGTTGTAGCCCATATTACAGGCTTTGACGATTAGCAGGCGCTTTGACAAACGTCTGCTAACTGCCTAGACGCGATATTGAGTCAAGATTATATCCTACTGTTTTCCAGAACGGAAGTTTTTGACTCCTGTTTTATTGGTCAACTGTTTTTGTTAATACTATATTTTTTGTCTATTTTCAACCATGTTTCTACGTAATTATTCTGAGGTGACGGCTCAGAAACAGATTATGGGCGATCGCCAAACAAAATAGTTCCTAATCTGACCATCGTTGCCCCAGCTTCTACTGCAAGTTGATAGTCACCTGACATACCCATTGATAGGTGCTGCATTTGGATATGCGACCAGTTTTGCTCTTGGATTTGTTGTGCAAGTCTATATGTGCTATTAAATACGTTCAAAAGCCCAGTATTATCTAATCCTAAGGGCGGAATTGTCATCAAACCTTGAATTTGTAAATTTTTGCATTGATTAATTGCAGGTAATTCAGCCAGCAGCTGTGGCACACTCCAACCTGATTTATGGGGATCAGGGAGAATTTTCACTTGTAGGCAAATTTGGGGACTGACACCAAGCTGTGACGCTAATTGATTCAATCGCTGTGCTAGCTGTAAATTATCAACGGAGTGAATCCATTGAAATTGTTCCAGAGCTTTTTTGGCTTTATTGCTTTGCAAATGTCCAATAAAGTGCCAAGTAATATCTGTTAAGTCTTGTAACTCAACTTGTTTTGCGGCGGCTTCTTGGATGCGACTTTCAGCAAAATCACGAATTCCTGCGGCATAAGCAGAGCGTATGATCTCCGCAGGAAAGGTTTTGCTGACTGCAATCAACTGGACTGAGGTTGGTAATGAGGAGCGAATTGAGGCAATGCGATCGCCAATCGAACTGATCATTGGAAGGTGCGTTGGAAAACACTCTGAAGCTGATCGTACTCCTGAGATTGACCACTGCGACGCAAAGTACGTAAGCGATTTTCCAACAACATTCTCGCCTCGGTACGTCCTATCGGCTGGAATTTAATACCTTTAACGTCACTGGCTACCAAAAAAAATAAACGTTGGGCATAAAGTGTAGTGAACAGATCCTGGCTGTCATCAACCATACAGATCCTGTAGAGCAAACCCCACGTTGGATGATTTATGTAAGTTTCTGCGTTTTCTGAATTCATTTAGTAGTCAAGGTAGGAGTGTATCTCTATCTTTTCGCAGTTCAGTACAAACTTTTAGATGATAATATCGTTCTTTCATCAGCATATTTGTACAAAGTAACGCGAAAATCAACAATCTTTGCCATTTACGGGCGGTGATGATGACCTTGATCTAGTTCCGATTGGGCAGATGAAGCTATTTTGAGCATTAGACAATGGGAAGAACTGATGCGCTAGATTTCCAGTCTACGGGAGAGAGTCCCTGTCAATACGGTTCACTTGAGAAAAGTTGTTTGTCAAAACAAGATAGGGTAGCAGGGGTAGATGAGGGAGCAACTTTAAAATTACTGTCCCTGTTCCTCCTCGTCTTCCTTATTCCCCTCATCTTCATCATTTTCCTGATCATTTTTGATTAAGCATGTTAAGCGCTGCTAGTTGAGCCTGAGCTTTGTGGAGAGATTCATACCATTCTCTCTCAGGATCGCTGTCGGCGACAATCCCAGCGCCCACTTGTCCCCAAACGGTTTTGAGTTCCAAGTTCTGAGTATGGGAGTGGGGGAGTGGAGGATTAGTAGAGAGTGGGAATTGTTCCTCCCCTCCCTTGTGGGGAGTTAACAGTAAGGTGCGAATCAAGATGTTTAAATCTAAGTTACCCCGCCCATCTAAATAGCCACAAGAACCGTAGAATAAGCTGCGTCGCACGGGTTCTAGTTCTTCAATAATTTCTAGGCATCGGACTTTAGGACACCCTGTGATTGTGCCACCAGGGAACAGAGCACGAATTAAATCAATGGCAGTGCGATCGCATCTTAATCGACCTTTGACGTTGCTGACAAGGTGCATAACGTGACTATATCGCTCAATTGTCAGCAATTCATCGACAACAACCGTTCCCCAGTCGCAAACTCGCCCTAAATCATTGCGTTCTAAATCCACGAGCATGATGTGTTCGGCGCGTTCTTTGGTATTGCTGAGTAAGTCTTGTGCTAGTTGCTGATCTTGTTCTGGGGTGACTCCACGCGATCCCGTCCCCGCTATCGGTCTGGTTTGGGCTTGCCCATTTTGCAATAATACCAAACGTTCCGGTGAACAGCTAACTAATTCTCCCCAAGGTGTTTGCCAATAGCTAGCAAACGGGGAAGGATTGATTTTTTGCAAAGCTTGGTAAATTTCCCAGCCAGAATTGTTGGTAGTAGTTTCAAATCGTAAGGAAAGATTGGCTTGAAAAATATCTCCAGCTTGAATATATTTTTTCGCCTGCTTGACGGCTGCTTCGTAATCTGATTGGGATGTGTGGAAATGTATAGGATGCTGGACATGTTCCCTCTCTCCTCCTTTCTCTATCTTCCTGTCCTCTGCCAATTTCCTCTGCAACTCATCCAATCGACTGGAATCGCTAGAAGCCAGCCACAGTAATTGATCCCCGTGATCTAAAACAGCAAAACTCTCAGGTTCGTACCAATAAGCGACAGGAAATGGTAGGTGATCAGATTTGTCATGGGGTAGCTGTTCAATTTCCCAGGCGATGTCATAGCCTAGCCATCCTAGCCAACCACCAGTGAAGGGGAGGTGGGCTTCTCTGCGAGAGGCTGCGCCAACGACTTCGCTCAGCCCACAGGGAGGTAGGGAGGTGGGGTTTCGACTGCGCTCAACCCAAGGGTGGTGGGGGGAATGATTTTTGAGTAACCGTTCCAGAAAAGGGAAAACTTGTCCTAGTGGTGGTGTCCACATTTGGGGGACACCAGCGACTATGCGAGGTGCGCCTGCACAAATAGAATAGCGACTCAGTTGGGGATGAGCAGTGGGTGTGGGGTAGGGACTTTCTAGCAGGGTGGCGATTCCAGGCGTAGCTGTGGAAAGAAACAGGGTGGCGAAAATTTCCGCACCAGTGCGATTTTTGAGAGGAAGCGATCGCCAATACCAATGTTGGGTCATAAAAAGTTAGGAGTCCAATAATTTTACCCACCTTGAAAAGGCTAGTTTTTTGATTTTTGAATTTTGTTTGATGAGGCTTTTTTGTGGACAATTTTCATTGTCACGCAAAATTTAACTTTTTCTTTTTTATAAATTAACCTTAATTTTACTTAAATAAGCATTATTGCTTACTGAATATGCATCTGATACTCATATTAATGATTGTTGTAAGTCAATTAGAATTTCCCAGATTAAAAATTTTAGCTGCGACTACTGAAAATCGTTAAGTCACTGACTAATTACCTACGATTTACAACCGCGCAAATACAGCAAGCAAAAAATCGGAGATTAAACTATGTCCCAAATACTAAATCGACGCCGATTTCTTCAAGCATCGGCGGCGGCTGCTGCAAGCGTAGGTGTATCCACTATTCGCACATCTGCTATCAGTGCTGACGAGTATGTGGAAGCGATCGTGATTGGTAGTGGTTTTGGTGGTGCAGTCGCATCATTGCGTCTTGGTCAAGCCGGAATTGAAACGATAGTACTAGAACGGGGACGACGATGGCAAATTAATGATGCAGGCGATACTTTCTCTACAACAGATAAGCCAGATGGTCGGTCTACTTGGCTCAGTTCCACTACAATTTTACCCTCACTAGCTCCGCCATTCCCCATAGATGTCTATACAGGTGTTCTAGATGTCAAGAGAGGCAATGGTATTAATGCATATCAAGGCGCGGGTGTTGGGGGTACTTCGCTGGTATACGGTGGTATTAGCTATCAACCAACCGAAGAACTATTCTACAAAGTCTTTCCACGCACTATCAACTACGCTAGGCTGGATCGGATTTATTACCCACGGGTACGCTCTATTCTCAAAGCATCTCCCATCCCAGACGATATTCTGCAAACTAAATACTACTTGGCAAGCCGGATTCTGCAAGAGCAAGCAGCTAAAGCAGGTTTAAAATCTCGTAAGATTGACATTGCTTTTGATTGGGATATTGTTCGCCAGGAAATTGCTGGTCAGAAGGTTGCTTCTATTATTGCAGGCCAAGTGTATTACGGTGCGAATAGTGGTGCCAAAAATAGCGTAGATCGCAACTACTTACGTATGGCAGAAGAGACTGGTTACGTTAAAATCCGACCTTTACACGTAGTCAACACGATTGGGGAATCAGATCGTGGAGGTTATCGAGTTGTCTGCAATCAAATCAACGAGCAAGGAGAAGTAGTTGTTCAAAAATCCTTCGCTTGTCGCTATCTATTTTTAGCGGCGGGTTCGATTGGTACTACTGAACTATTACTGCGTGCTAAAACCAATGGTACTTTGCGCCGCCTCAATGATCAGGTAGGAAAGTTTTGGGGAACAAATTCCGACTCGACTACTGTAATGATTAATGCTGGTGAAACGAACCCCACACAGGGAACACCAGGTGTAATATCAATTGACCATCTCGACAACCCTATTGCTCCACTGATACTTGAACCATTTCAAGCGATTCCTTTTACACCCCAAGGTCTTCTTCCTGTGCTTGGTCAGGCAATTTCCAAACCTGAAGGCTATCTTACCTACAATACAGCTACTCAGTCAGCAGATTTATTCTGGCCTAGCAACTCACTTGACAGTCAGAAAAATGCTCAGGCTCTCCAGTATACTTTCCAACGGCTCAACGATGCCAATGGTACAAGTCTAGCTGCACCGCCCGACTACAGTAACACTGCACACCCGCTTGGTGGTGCAGTAGTCGGACGAGTATGTAACCCTTTTGGACAGGTCTTAGGCTATCCTAACTTATTTGTGGTAGATGGTTCCTTCATTCCCGGTTCCACAGCTTGCTCAAATCCCTCACTCACTATTGCTGCTCTAGCAGAACAGAGTATGGATCACTTGTTAAACCGGATTCCTGGACGTCGTCGAAAAATATACTCTCCTTTCTAACAATCTACTGTGTACACCGTAGAACAGAGAGTTAAAATTGATTTCCCCAAACTAGCCGCACAGCCCAAAATAGAGCTAAAGCTGCGATCGCTAGCCAGTCCCATCTTCGCAGACGTAGGTCATGCCAGACTACGCGGTGTTCGTTGGGACTGGTAAAACCGCGCGCCATCATGGCGCTAGCCATTTGTTCTGCTCGTAATAGCAAATTATCTAACAGCCGCTCTGCGACAAGCATCCAAACTTTAACGGCTCCTTTTAATCCCAACTTCTTCCAATTTATCGCCCTGGTCATCACAGAGCGGGCTAAATTTTGCACTTCTTCTAAAACAAGGGGAATAAACCGTAAGGATAAAGTTAAAGTTAGGGTAATTTCAGTTACAGGTAGCTTGAACCGTCGCAGAGGTTGCATTAAGCTTTCTATGCCAGTAGTAATTTCTTCTGGTGCTGTTGTGAGCAAATACAGGTTGGTGCTGTAAATTACAGTAAACAGAATTGTACTCAGGCGCACCGCCAAATCTAGAGAACGGCGAGTTACTCTGACTGGCCCGGCGCGGAATAGCACGTAACTATATTCTTCCCCCTTACTGACTATTTTGGGGGCAACCTGAGTTGTGTTAGTCGTTGATAGTGGGGCTAAAATTTGTTCGTTAGCAGGTAGGCGTGACTGATAATCTACACCCAGCCCGTCAGGACTAGCGGCGCTAATCAATAGGACAAAAAATGACAACGCCAACAGCCAGCCCATTTGCTGACGCCATACACGCCGAGGGATTTTGGCAATTAAGGTAACAATAATCAATACTGTTACTAATAGTATGCGCCATGTGTTGTTGGCAAAGGTATAGCTGGTGAGAAAGCTCATCAACCAGGCAAACTTAACTCGCGGATCGATTTTGTGTAGCCAAGTTTGGGGTTGTTCTAAGTAAAGTCCGAGCGGTAGCGATCGCAGTAAATCCATTTGTCAGTGCTGAGTCCTGAGTTGTGAGTAATAAGTAAGTAGCTCAGTGTTAAAAATTATCGTTATGACAAGGCAGGAGGGAAGAGGATTATAGAACTAGCCCTTTCAAGGTGACTCGTGAAATTTCTTTTTTTCTGTTACTCAGCACTCATTACTATTTGACACGAGTGGCGCGGTTGATGCTACCACTTTCAAAATCACGAACTTTTTTACTGCGCCAGAGTAACCGAATTGGAGTACCTTTAAACCCTAATTGTTTGCGGAATTGTCTTTCGATGTAGCGGCGGTAGTTTTCATTGAAGCGTTTGGCTTCGTTGACAAATAGTGCGATCGTGGGTGGTTGGGTACTGACTTGAGTTCCATAATAAATTTTACCTTGACGCCCACCGCGTGAGGCTGGTGGTGAATGCCAGCTCACAGCATCTGTGAGGACTTCATTAATTACTGATGTGGTGACGCGGCGTTTGTGGGCTTCAGCTGCATTATTCACCAACTCTAAAATCTTTTCTACGCGCTGTCCTGTAACAGCACTGACAAAAATAGTGTCTGCCCATTCAGTAAAATGTAACCTGGCTTGGAGGCTTTTTTCGTAGTCGTAGATGGTGTAAGAGTCTTTTTCCACAGCATCCCACTTATTCACTACGATGATACAAGCACGGCCTTCTTCGAGAATCCGCCCTGCTAATTTTTGGTCTTGCTCGGTGGCTCCATCTAGGGCGTCTAATACCAATAAAACCACATCAGCGCGACGAATGGCTTTAAAAGCCCGGTTAATACTAAAGAATTCTGTACCGTAATCGACGCTTTTCTTTTTGCGAATACCCGCAGTATCAATTAAGCGATAGGTTTGTCCATTCCGCTCAACTACGGTATCAATTGCATCGCGGGTTGTGCCAGAAATAGGGCTAACAATGGCTCTTTCTTCACCCACAAACGCATTCAATAAACTGGATTTACCGACATTGGGGCGACCGACGATCGCCACCTTAATTTCATTAGTTTCCGGTATTTCTGCAACAGAGGGAATGTGTTTAATTAACTCGTCGAGTAGCTCTCCCGTACCGCTACCATGAATAGCGGAAATAGCAAATGGTTCACCCAATCCCAATTCCCAAAATTCCGCAGCTTGCAGTAAACCTTGTTCTGGGGATTCACATTTATTGACAGTCAGCAGGACGGGTACTGGTTGTTGGCGTAACCACTCAGCAATTTCTTCATCAGCTGGTGTGGGGCCGATTTGACCATCGACCACAAATATAGCCGCACTCGCTTCGGCCAGGGCTGTCATCGCCTGTTGGCGAATCAGGGGTAAAAATTCGGTATCATCATTAAAAACTAACCCACCCGTATCTACCACCACAAACTCACGATCGCCCCAGAAAGCTGGCATGTAAGTGCGATCGCGTGTCACTCCTGGTTCGTCGTGGACAATCGCCGTTTGTTCCCCGGCGAGACGATTAACCAGGGTGGATTTGCCCACGTTTGGGCGTCCGATAATTGCAACAATTGGCAGTCTCATAGAACCAGGAAAATGAAGAGGCATGTTATGGTAACATATTTCCTCATTCTAGCGATCTAGGGTGGCAGATGGGTAAGCGATCGCCAACAGCTATTTCTGATAGGTACTGGGTATTAAAATTCCATGCTTGGGACTAAATAGTAACGCTAACATAAATAAACCTGAGACTACTAATACGATCGCCGGGCCGGAGGGTAAATTATAAAAGTAGCTGAGGTACATGCCGCTAATACTAGAAATTACCCCAATCACTGCCCCTAATATCATCACTTGGTTTAAGCGTTTCACTAATAGATAGGCGGTAGCACCAGGTGTAATTAAAAGTGATAGTACTAAAATCACACCTACAGCTTTCATACTGGCAACAATTGTTAAAGCAATTAACAACATCAGTCCCAAGTTTAACCGATTGACTGGTAAACCTGCGGCTTGTGCGCCTAGAGGGTCAAAGGTGTAAAATAACAGTTCTTTGTAGAGTAAAACGATGACTATTAAAACAATAGCTGCAATGATGGCTGTGTCGCGGACTTCATCACCAGTTACGCCAAGAATGTTACCAAAAAGAAAGTGATTGAGGTCGATTTTATTATCTTTTTGAATCACAGTAATTAGTGTGATGCCAAGGGCAAAAAATGCTGAAAAAACTATGCCCATTGCAGCATCTTCTTTGATAGGTGATCGCGTCCTAATTAGAGCGATCGCCATTGTACTGACAACTCCGGCAATAAACGCCCCCACAAAAATATTTGCCCCCACCATAAAAGCGATCGCTAGTCCTGGTAAAACTGAGTGACTGATCGCATCGCCGAGTAGGGCTAGTCGCTGTACCATCAGATAGCTGCCAACAACTGCACACAATAAACCAACTAAAATCGCAATAATCAGCGATCGTTGCATGAAGCCATATTGTAATGGCTCGATTAGTGCTTGTAACATCATTTGTCCTTTGTCAGGTAACCAATGACTAATGACCAATGAACAATGACATTCTAAGCTGCATCGTCAAAGTAAATGACTTTACCACCATAGGCGCGATATAAGTTTTCTTGTGTCAGCACTTCTTGCCGGGAACCTGTGGCGATAAGTTCGCGGTTTAATAAAATTAAATCATCAAAGTGGGTGATTGATTCGCCTAGGTCATGGTTGACTACTAGCACGGTTTTACCTGCGGCGGCGAGTTCATGAAAAACTTCAAAAATGACTGTTTGGGTTTTCTGATCGATACCTACTAAGGGTTCATCAAAACAGAAAATCTCTGCTTGTTGGGCTAAAGCACGGGCTAAAAAGACTCGCTGCTGTTGTCCTCCAGAAAGTTCTCCAATGGGGCGATCTCTGTATTGGTTCATCCCCACTCTTTCTAAGGCGTTTTTGGCTAGTTGGCGGCTAACACCAGAGAAGCTACGTAACCACCCGGTTTTTTTTACCCTTCCCATCATGACTACATCCCAGACTGTGGCGGGGTAAGTCCAGTCAATTTGGCTACGCTGTGGGACGTAGGCGACTTTCTCCAGTTGTTGCTTTAAGGGTTTGTCTTGATATAGTGCATGACCACTACTCAGAGGAACTAATCCCAAAATTCCCTTCATTAGTGTACTTTTACCCGCACCATTGGGGCCAAAAATCCCTGTCAGCCTTCCTGGTTTAACTATGCAGTTGACATCTCTCAGCGCTTCTTGTGTGCGGTAGTGTACTCCTAGGCTGGCAATTTTAATGCTTGCGGTTGTTGTCAAGGTTTCTGGGAGAGGGTAAACCTGATCAAAGTTGGAATTGGCTTCTAAGGAAAAGTTGGCTGCTGTCATGGCACTATCTACGGGGTTCTCTGGGAAAAATGAAAAGATTATGAAAATAATGTAACCTAAAAAATGAGAAAAATATGAAAATAAGTGTAACAAGCTGATGCGAGGAATTACTCACTCAAAAGCTAGATTTTGTGGGGAAGTTTTACTAGGGCTGCTTTTGGGACTGTGGATAGAGGGATGTACTCCTACCACTTCTGTGACCAATGGCCGGCCGTTGGTAGTGGCGACTAGTACAATCATTGCTGATTTAGCCCAAGAGATCGGGGGAGAGGAAGTTAAGGTAACTGGAATTCTCCAGCCTGGTACTGATCCCCATGTTTATGAACCAGTCCCAGCAGACAGCAGGGTTTTGGAAGAAGCCGACTTGATTTTGTATAACGGCTACAATTTGGAACCGGGACTGATTAGGTTAATGCAAGCATCTGGTGGTCAGGTGCGGAAGTTAGCTGTGGGGGAAGCTGTCAAACCTTTACGGTTAGAAAAAGGGAAAGGCGAAGTAGTACCAGATCCCCATGTTTGGGGTGATGCAGAAAATGCGATCGCTATGGTAAACGCGATTCGAGATGCGTTAATTGAGTTATCACCCACAGATAGAGAGAAATTTACTCAAAAAGCATTGCAATTAACTAATGAATTAAAGCAATTAGATAGCTGGATTAACCAACAGATTCAAACTATTCCCACCGATAAACGCCAACTCGTAACCACCCATGATGCATTTCAATATTATGGACAGGCCTATGGGATAGCGATCGCCGGGACGCTAATCGGTATCAGTACCGAAGAACAACCAAGCGCTCAAACGGTACAAAGACTGGTAGAGGCTATAAAAAAAATCGGCGTCCCCGCAATTTTTGCGGAAACTACAATTAACCCTGCTTTAATTAAAACCGTTGCTGAAGAAGCATCTGTGAAGTTAGCACCTCGTCAACTTTACTCAGATTCAATTGGTGCTCAGGGGAGTGGAGGTGATTCTTATATCAAAATGATGGAAGCGAATACCCGCACAATTGTAGAAGCATTGGGGGGCAAATACACCCCGTTTCAACCAAAATAATAAAATATAGCGATCGCTGTCTGTTACTGCGATTTAAAATTGCAGTATTCTAGGACTTACGCACTGTACAAATTTATCATCTTGTGAATTAACGAAAATACGTTGTTTCAGACTGTACTCAATCATCTTTTGATAAATAGCGATCGCCTAAAAAGTATGGAAAAATCAAGGTTTAATGCCTGAAATCCATACCCCATATTTGGTTTTTTCTGTCAATGCGTAAGTCCTATATTCTTTTTCTAATTTCTGGGTATTTTAATTACTGATAAATTTCATATCTCCGATTTATTTAATAAGTCGGAAATCTCCATTCTATTAGTGGCTTCTTAACTGCAACTTTAGGTATATAACTTTTGGCTCAATCTCAAGTTACCTCTTGAGAAAGAACTCACTATGTCGTTATTTTTTTAAATTGGTATTAGTAAATACAAGTTTGAGAATCCTTAAAACAGTCATGAAAGACGAACAAGACAATCAAATTAGACAACCAGTCAGCAAAGATTGGTACTCTAGAGAAGAGCCAACCGTTCAAGAAAGACACTTAACAGCCAATCCGGGAGATAGAATTGCTGATGAGCCTCAATCAATAGAAGAGAAGGCTAAACAAGTTGCTGTAGATGTACCAGATATTACTGGCGATCAGATTACAGTGCCTACATACTTCATTGTCGAATATCCAAATGGAGAAAAAAAGGCGCTCCACCACATCAAAGACGCGGAAGAAATTTCCGACGTAATTAGACAAGCACGCATGGATGAGAACGGCAATCGGATTTGGTGGTAGCAAGAATAATTCGTAATTCGTAATTCACAATTTAGAATTTTAATTACGAATTATGAATATAAATTGCCCATCAAGACTAGAGGCAATGAACAACCGGATTTTTCGCATAGTTTTCTTGCTACCCTAATCAGCGATCGCTGATTATTAATACTCTTATAAAATATAATTATACGTAGGAATTTGCTGTATTCTCTTTCCTTAGCTTGTTTAGTGTATAGTATCAAACAGAATATCTCAACGACTGTTAAAGCAGTAAAGGCTCTGGATGCCTTTATCTTCAATGGTTGTATTCTGGAATTGGTGAAATCGTGAACCAGATTAATCGAGTTGCAATTGTAGGTGGAACTCATGGCAATGAGTTCACAGGAGCTTACCTAATTAAAAAATTTACCCAGATTCCTCATTTCCTCACTAAATCCAGCTTTGAAACTTTGACCCTGCTAGCAAACCCTAAAGCTTTTCAATTTGGACGGCGATATTTAGATAAAGATTTAAATCGCTGTTTTCTGCAACGAGATTTGCAAAACCCATCTTTAACCAACTACGAAGAAACGCGAGCCAAGTCAATTCATCAAATCCTAGGCTCAAGAGGTAATTCTCCAGTAGATTTTCTGTTAGATTTACACAGCACTACAGCTAACATGGGTCTCACGATTATTTTAGTAAATAGTCATCCTTTTAATCTACAACTAGCTGCTTATCTAAGCCACATCAATCCCTTAGTGAGAGTTTATCGTTGCTCATTTCAATCAGTTGCTGAAAACCCATTTCTGAATTCTCTATGCGAATTAGGCTTTGCACTTGAGGTAGGCCCAATTGCTCAAGGTGTCTTGAGAGCCACCCTGTTTCAACAAACAGAAGAACTGATCCATACGTTGCTGGAATATCTAGAAAAGTTTAATTTGGGTGAAATACAAACAACCAATATTCCGCTTATCCTATATCAACATTTAGATATTGTAAATTTTCCCAAAGATGGAGATGGCACAATTACAGCCATGATTCATCCACAGCTTGAGGACAGAGATTATCAAACTTTGAACCCAGGAGACCCCATGTTTTTAACTTTGGATGGTCAGACAATTGTTTATGAAGGTAAATCTACCGTTTGGCCGATTTTTATTAATGAAGCAGCGTATTACGAAAAAGGAATAGCGATGTGTTTGACGGATAAGCAGGAAATTAATCTTTGATGGGTGTTTGGTATTTGTTATGATTTCTGCCCTTTGCCTTTATTTCCCTAGGCAGGTTTATGATCTAGGCGAGTAGCTTGTTCTAGGGCAGCTTTTTCTTGGGATCTGCGGGCGTAGGCTTGTAATTGCAGGCGATCGCATCCGGTGAGAATGCACAAATTTTCTAAGCTAATACCCCGCATTAACATTTCTACACGCCAAGTATGTTGTGCTTGGTCTAGTTTTGGGGGTTGTCCTTGGGGTGTTAACATGCCTTCAGTCCATGTTTCCCAGTACATCTGAATTGCTGATTCTGAGATGGGTTTGCCTGTTCGATCAAGAAACATAGCTGGTTGAGTATCTTTACGACTTTTTAACCATTTGATCAAGGGATTGTTAGTATAAGAGCCATAGCGTTTACCCATAATCCATTGATTTACAGGCACTTGACGGACTAATCCTGGGATTGTGATCTGGATAAAGTGCCCGTTAGCATCATATATTTGGTGCGATCGCTGTAAGCCCACTATCTCTGTCGGGGATAATCCAGCACCGAATAATACATACACCAAAGCATAGTCTTGTACTCCCAATTTTCTGGCTTGTTGCAGAATTTCGTGGACTATAGTCGCAGGTAAATCAGCAATTTCTTCATTGATGGCTCTTGCTGATAAGTAGCCGATCGCTGATTCTGGCAAAGATGACATAGCACCGTGTAAAAATAAACTGACCAAATTCTCTAGAAAATCATCTCGATCTTCCCAAAGTTCATGAAATTCACTGGTGAATTCGATCACGGCATATCCTAACAGCATTCCGTTGAGCAAACTAGCTAATTTTTCTGCTGGTAGGTATGTATTTAAGTGTCCCTGTTCGATGACAGTAGCTAAATATTGCGCCACATAACGGTTAGCTTCCGTTAAACCCCTACCTAGGGCGCGGCGATTTTCCGTAGGGTATTGGTCGGCTTCTCCTACTACTGACCGCACAAACTCTGGAACTTGTTCTAATGCATGTAAGCTTTCACTTGCATAGTCTTTTAAAGCCTGGTAAACGCTATCGGGAGGAATCGCCCTTCTTACCAGAGACTCACCTAAATTTTTAAACGCTGCGGATTCTTCCAACACAGCTAGGAGTAGTCCATGCTTGTTACCAAAATGCCGGAATAATGTGACTTCATTGACTTCTGCTTTGTCTGCAATCTGGCGGGTTGTGGTGCCGCTAACTCCCTGAGTAGTAAACAATTCAAGTGCTGCTTGAATCAAACGTTGACGGGCTGAGTAGGGTTGAGACGACATAGAAGCAAAAATGCAAGTGGCACTTGCATAGAAAGTGCAGAATTGCTAGCATAGCAAATGTAAGTGCAACTTGCTGTATTCTAACTGTAATAAATGAGACTACAGGATGGGTAAACCCTTTGTGAGGCTGGAAACGCGATCGCGTCAAATACCAAATGCAAGAATGTACCCGAACACAGCAAATCGCTTTATCATCCATCAACAGGAATTTTTATGACCGCAAAATTTCTGGCGTTCGCCCCTGAGACAGGAAATTCCCCTCGTCTCAGTTGGACAAATGTAGTATTCTTTACTACATTTCACGCCTTAGCTCTCTTGGCTCCCTGGTTTTTCTCCTGGTCAGCATTAGGTTTACTGGTGTTTCTCCACTGGTTGTTTGGGAGTATTGGCATTTGCCTGGGATATCATCGACTATTGAGCCATAGGAGTTTCCAAGTACCCAAATGGGTAGAATATGCGATCGCATTCATCGGCGCACTAGCTCTCCAAGGGGGGCCGATTTTCTGGGTTGGTGGACACCGTCAGCATCACGCCCACACCGAAGATGTCAACCTAGACCCCTACTCTGCCCAGCGAGGCTTTTGGTGGAGTCACATGTTATGGATTTTCTACCCCCGCACCCAGTTCTTTGACTATGATATCTATCAAAAATACGCGCCTGACCTAGCACGACAACCGTATTATCGCTGGCTTGATCGCTACTTTATACTACTGCAAATACCCTTGGGCTTACTTTTGTATGCTTTGGGTGGCTGGTCTTTTGTTATCTACGGTATTTTTGTGAGAGCAGTGTTGCTGTGGCACTCAACTTGGTTTGTTAACTCGGCAACTCATAAATGGGGCTATCGCTCTTTTGCAGCTGATGACGGCTCTCGTAACTTGTGGTGGGTATCTATCGTCACCTACGGTGAAGGTTGGCACAACAACCACCATACCTATCCCCACGTAGCCAAGGCTGGGTTTTTTTGGTGGGAAATTGATGTTACTTGGTGGAGCATCAAAGCTTTGCAGACTTTGGGTTTAGCTACCAAAGTAGTCATGCCTCCTAACCACAGTGTAGCTCAAGAATAAACTTTCACACCCTCATGTTCCAGTAACCAACGTTTTCGTTCTAACCCACCTGCGTAACCCGTGAGTGCAGAGTTAGACCCAATGACCCGATGACAAGGTAGCACAATCGCCACTGGATTAAGTGAATTTGCCAAGCCGACAGCACGCGCCGCAGTCGGCTTACCGATTTTTACAGCCAACTCACCATAAGAAATAGTATATCCCCAAGGGATAGTCCGTAAGGCCAGCCATACTTGCTGCTGAAAGGCAGTACCACCAGTATTTACAGGAATATTATCTAGGCTAGTGCGATCGCCATTGAAATAAGCTTGAATTTTGCTGCTAAAGCCTTGTGGATTTTTGACATCCTGAAGGTGGAAGTTACCATAAGCTTTTTCTAGCAATCGCAACATTCTGGGTTCGTAATCAGCAAAGTCAACAGCACAAAGTTTCTCACCATCAGAGATAATTACAATTGTGCCGATGTCTGAATTAATTTTGTCAACTAGTAGTTTCACAGTATCGAGGTGATTTGAAAAAACTTCATCTCATTGAAATTATCACGGTGTGCCACGCAAATATAGCATTGAGTCAGGTTTGTCCGTATGATTATCCCCATTGCTAAACTAAGAACAAACAGTTAGTAGTGACAAAAATTATGACTGTTGCGAAACCGTCATCCATAACACTGGAGGAGTTTCTGAATTTACCAGAAACAACGCCAGCTAGTGAATATATAAATGGTGAAATAATGCCCAAGCCAATGCCTAAAACTCGCCACTCACGGCTGCAAGGTAAGCTAACTAGTACAGTCAACGGAGTTACTGAAGAAAGGCGAATCGCCTATGCTTTCCCAGAATTGCGTTGTACTTTTGGGGGACGCTCAATTGTTCCTGATGTAGCCGTTATGCGTTGGGAACACATTGAGTTTGATGACAATGGAGAACCTGTAGATGATGTGTTGACTGCTCCTGACTGGACAATTGAAATTCTTTCTCCTGAGCAGAGTTCTAACCGTGTTGCTGGTAATGTTTTGCACTGTCTGAAGTATGGTTGTCAGTTAGGATGGCTAATTGACCCTAGCGACAGATCAATTTTAGTCTTTCAGCCAAAACAACAACCAGAACTGCTGCGTAGCACAGATAATTTGATAATTTTGGATGGAATTGGATTGCAACTAACAGTAGAACAAGTATTTGCTTGGCTAAAGATGGCAGGATAGTGATACTTAACATTTCCCAAATCCCTAGAAATCTCAGCCAATGCCATATTTAAATACTACCAGCGAAATCCAAAAACTTGTCGCTGAATATACTAACGCTCCCACTTTGTGGATAGATACAGAAGTAGCTGACTATAAAAGTCGTCGCCCCAGACTATCGCTAATTCAGGTATTAGATGATCCTCTCGATATGACTGGCGATCGCGTTTATCTTTTAGATGTGCTGGATCAGCCTAATGTAGTAGCTAATTTTGTTGAACAAATCATGGTAAATCCTAGCATTGAGAAGGTATTCCATAATGCTAATTATGATGTGAAATTTCTGGGCAATAAACAAGCTAAAAACATTACTTGCACTTTGGAAATTGCCAAGAAAATTCCTTACTATCTCTTGCCATTACCTAACTATCAACTGCAAACTTTAGCGACATTATTGTGTAATTTTAATAATATCAATAAACAAGAACAACAAAGTGACTGGGGAAAACGCCCCCTAACTGAAGAACAAATAGACTATGCTTACCTAGATTGTATATATCTGGCTCAAGTACACTTACAATTATTAGAATTACAACTAAAAGTTAACCCAGATCCAGCGACGGAAGATTTAATTGCACTTGGTACAAGATACACACAATTAGAACAACAGTGGAAGTTATTACAATCAGAATTTGAACATTTGCAAGAGCGAGTCAAAAAAGCTATGCAGGCTCAGAATTTATCTGAGACATCCTATTGCAAGTTAACTGGTTACGAACGCAAAACAGTAAAAGTAGCATTTGCTGAATTGGCGAAGTTAGCGGAAACTCAAGGTATTAATTTAGATTTTCCGATCACCTTGACTCAGAAACTACAAAAAGATTTAGGAAATAACTTAGAACAACTTTCTGTAGAGATTGACGCCACGACTGCTTGGCGGTTGACTCCTAAAAATCAAGAAAGTGATGTGGAAGATGAGTAAATTGTTTATATTGAACTGCAAGTAAATATCAATTACTGTAACGGCATAAAATTTAATATAACGTGAGTTCGACGAGTTGAAAAAAGCCCAAAGAAAAGCTGAGACTGGATTAGAACAAAAAATTAAGGGTGTCTCAATTAGTTAATATAGATGAAGATAAAACTTTCATCTCTAGCGTAAAAATACTACCTTTTCCCACCTGACTTTCAACTTTCAGAATCGCTTGATGTTTTTGGGCGATCGCGACAGCTATCGCTAGCCCCAACCCTGTGCCTCCGGTTTTACGAGAGCGGTCGCCATCAACACGGTAAAAGCGCTCAAAAATTCGCTCCTGATCAGCAAGCCCAATCCCAATCCCCGTATCTTTCACCGTAATGACAGCAGTGTAATCACTCTTGACTAAACTAACAGTTACATATCCCCCTCTAGGTGTGTACTGGATGGCATTGGCAATCAAGTTTGATACTAAACGGTAAAGTTGCGATTCATTACCTAGAGTGTAAACCTCGCAAGTGGGAATTTGGCTCTTTAAGTTAATATCAGCAGCAGTGGCAAGCTCTAAAAATTCTTCGGTCAAATCGCTCACTAAATCATTTAAGCAACAGGGCTGGAAAGGTTTTGCACCTGAATTTTGCTCAAGACTGGTTAACAAGAGTAAGTCTGCAATCAAATGGCTCAACCTCCGCCCCTGTCGCTCAACACTATGAAGCATGATTTGCATATCTTGTTGATTTGATTGCGGTATGCGGAGTATGGCTTCTACAGTTGCCAACAGGCTGGCGAGAGGCGATCGCAATTCATGGGCAGCATTTGCAGTAAACTGTTGCTGTTGCTGATAGGACTGGTAAATCGGCTGCATTGCCAATCCTGAAAGCCACCAACTGGAAGTAGCAACCAAGCTCAGAGCAATAGGCAACCCAATCGCCATAATCCATTGGATTCGCCTGATTTCCGCATCAAAATGTTCTAAAGTGCGGCCAATTTGCAAATAGCCCCAGGATGAATTTGCTTCATTAGCTAGATGATGGGTATTGGCACTATGCAAAATCGTGGTGAATTGGTGATAGCGAATGCCGTTAGCCGTGCGAAAGGTTTGCCATGAACTGCGGTTGAGAGTTGGCGGTAGAGATAACGGTTGATTGGGTGAAAAAGCCAGGAGTTTCCCTTGATGATTGAACAGCCGAATATAATATGTGGTGCGATCGCTAATGCCGATAGTGTGCCGTTGAATCAGCGTCGGGGTAGCCTTGCAAGGTTGTCCACTTAAACAAAGATCGGGAAAAATTTGTTGCAGCACAGCAGTCGGTTCTTCGGAAGCAGGTAGCAGTGGTTCGACGCTATCGTGTAAAGTTCCAGCAATTGATTCAATTTCGCGCTCCATTGCTGCCCAGTTTGTTTGTACCATTGCGCGATACATACCCAAGCCAGAAACGCTCAAAATCACCCCCATGACTCCGGCATACCAGAGAGCTAACCGTAGACGACTGCGCCGAAACAATGAGTAGCCATTCATAGCCGAGAATCAAGTTGAGAGTTAAAGCGATAGCCAGCACCGGGAACAGTTTCAATGGGGCAGGGACAGCTATGATTTGCTAACTTGCGCCGTAATAAGCGCATTTGCGCCGCAACTACATTACTAATCGGCTCTTCATCCATGTCCCAAAGTTGTTGACGCAATTTGCTACCGGGAATGATGCGATTGGGGTTCTGCATCAAATACATGAGCAACTGAAATTCTTTGGTGGTTAAGGGAATGACTAAGGGCGTAGATCCATCTGAATTAACTCGTAGGACATTATTTGCTGTATCTAAAGTAAAACCTGCAACAGTCAGGGTAGACGGTTGTAATTGAGGCGATCGCCTCTGAAGGGCCCGCAACCGTGCCAGTAATTCTTCCATGACAAACGGTTTGACTAAATAATCATCAGCCCCCGCATCCAGCCCCGCCACACGATTTTCGGGCTGACCCAAAGCAGTAAGCATCAGCACTGGTAAGGGATTTTGGTGTAGTCTGAGCTTCTGACATAACTCCAATCCCGACATTTCGGGCAGCAGCCAATCAACAATAGCAACTGTGTAATCTGTCCACTGGCTTTCCAGGCACAGCCATGCTTGAGTACCATCTGTTACCCAATCCACCACATATCTTTCGCTAATTAAGACTTGCTTGATTGCCAGTCCCAAATCCGCTTCATCTTCCACCAGTAAAATTCGCATCACTTCAGGGAAATCAACCACGAAGCTCTGATATTACAGAAACATCTGCCAATTTAACGTTCCGGTTGAGCGGCTGCAAGTAACCTTTGCATCCCCACCAATATCTCCGTTCAGTCCGCTCCAACCGGGTTGTTAGGTTTCAGTCGCATCAATTTCTTAAGTATTTACTCAGTTCCATCAAGACCTTAAATTAACATATTTTTCCAATTCAGATACTTTTAATATCTCCTTAGCCTTCTCTATTCCATATACGCTCTTTAAAAAATCGCCCAACCAAGCAATATTAACTTGGGAGCATCTCACTTTTTGAAGTAGCTCAAATCGACAATAATCCATTGAGGTAAGCACAGCGATGGGCTAGGACTTGAGGCACATTTTCTCGTTTCCATTGTGCCCCGGAAATTTTTGTTCGACG